>Ga0180017_100113_pt1 | contig 32201 bp, 30 predicted proteins | sample KR46_S_MetaG_FD_129674 | JGI IMG/M metagenome (GOLD analysis project Ga0180017, IMG submission 129674) | Groundwater microbial communities from the Olkiluoto Island deep subsurface site, Finland - KR46_S_MetaG | ecosystem: Environmental > Aquatic > Deep subsurface > Groundwater | place: Finland...
AATATAATGAGGTGATAAGGTCTGATTGAATCCGAGCAAAGGTGCTTATTACTGGGGTGATGCATATGTTTTCAGATTTATTTATTTAATAAATATCTTACTAATGATTTCAGATTCACATCCGAAGATCCACAGTTTCGGCGGGTACGGATGATTAACTGTGTCTTGCCAATTGTTATTTTTGTGTTAGTCGTTTTTTCTTTTGTTGCCTATGCCATCGAGCTTTATCCAGTGATGGTCAGCAATTTAATCGGAGGTAGCTTGGCGATTTTTACTCTTTATGATTTTCATAAACGACATTTAGTCTTTTTTACGGCAGTCTTAATTGCGGTTATTGAAATTTTCGTTCTGCTTAGCTTATTCTGGGTTGTAGGATTTAATCACTATGTACTGGTTTGGATTGTCGTCATCCCTATTACCGCTTATTTCTTGTTAGGCAGAAAGGGGGGACGGATTTTTACAATTGGTTTTTCACTAATGGTTTTAATGTTTATAATCTCCAGTTATGCGAATTGGGAAAGCCAGGGTTTTACCATTGTGGGCATGCTTAACCTTGGTTTTGCGTATCTGGGTCTGATTCTGATAATCAGCTATTATGAACTCAGTATGCAAGAAGCACTGGAAAATTTAGAAAAAAAGAATCATGAATTGGCTATCTTGTCAATTACCGACAGTCTTACCGGAGCCTATAATCGGATTAAACTGGATGAGATTTTATTTTCAGAAATCAGCAATTATCGAAAAACAGGCAAAGATTTTGCTATCCTAATTGGTGATATCGACTTTTTTAAACAGATCAACGATAATTTTGGACACCTGTACGGGGATAAAATTTTAAAAGAAATCACCCAAATAATGGGCGAAACGATACGAGAAACCGATATTTGTGGGCGTTGGGGCGGTGAAGAATTTATGATCATTTGCTTAAACACGCAGATTGGTGGTGCCGTTTTTCTGGCTGAAAAAATTCGCTCGGCAATCGAAGATTTTTCCAGATTGGCACCCCATCAGGTTACCATGAGTTTTGGAGTTGCCAAATTTGAGCGATGGGATACGATTGAAACCCTCATCAAGCGAGCCGATGATGCCCTTTATCTGGCAAAAGAACGGGGTCGGAATCGGGTTGAACAATTATAATTTGACAAGAGATATTTGCTTTTGATGCAAAATCTTATGACAACAGCATCATATAAATGGGTATAATAAAGAGAACTGAACACTTTGTGTTTGAATTTATTATAAGAGGAGGCTAAAATGAGTTATAAAGTTTTCGAAAAGTATCCTTTTTCCTATGATATGGAAAGCTTGGATAAAGAGCTGCACTTAAAAGGGAATGAGGCGATGTTAAATATTCTAGAAGCCATCTATGAAATGGTTGAGAAAATTACCAGGCCCAAAGCGATTTACTTTGAAGCTCGGATTACCGAAAAAACGGATGAATCGGTTAAAATCAATGGAGTGCCTTTTGAGAGCCAACTACTCAGGGGTTATGTCAATCAGGGCGATCCGGTCTTTCCCTATATTGTTACCGTGGGTACCGAGCTAGATGATTACGCCAAAACCCTAAAGGATCCGATGAAGCTGTTTATGATTGATGAAGTGATGAATCTGCTAGTTAATACCGGCAAGGTTTTTGTCGCGGATAGGGTCAAGGAAGCAACGGGCTGGCAGTCGGTTCAGGATTATGTGCCCGGAAACGGTGAAGAATGGTCTACGGTGGAACAGAAACGTCTTTTTGACCTATTTGCCGGTGAAACCGCCAAAATCGGGGTGACCCTGGGGGATAATTACTTTGTACTGCCCGGGCGGTCTACCATTGGGGTGTTATCAAATTTAAACTAAACCTAAACATTTAGGGGTACAATCATTCCACAACTGATTTTAAAATAAATTTGCAGATAAGGTGGAATCACAATGAATTTGGATCCCTATCAAGTTTTAGGTGTCCCTCATGATGCCAGTGATGAGGATGTCTCAAAAGCATATAAAAAACTGGCGAAACAATACCATCCCGACTTGAATCCGGGGAATCAGGAAGCCGCCCGGAAAATGAGCGAGGTTAATGCCGCCTATGATTTGATTAAGAGTGGTAAGGCCAATCTTGCTTATGGGAATGCCCATGGCACAGCCAGTCCGTTTTCACAAGGCCATTCGGGACAAACCAGAACCTATACCTATCGCTATACGACTAGTGATGGCCGTACCGGCCAGGCAGACCCCTTTGAAGGTTTTGATCCCTTTGCGTGGATTTTTGGGGCTTATTCCAGCCAGCGGCAGAGCTACAGTTTTGAAACAGCAGCAAACCATATCAATATGGGAAATTATGAACAAGCACTCAATGTCCTTAATCATCTGTCGGATCATAGTGCTCAATGGCATTTTTACAGTGCCATCGCAAACTATGGCCTGGGTTATCGGGATATTGCCCTTGAACATGCCAAAATGGCCGTTGAGATGGATCCGGATAATCAAAAATATCAAAATCTGCTGAATCAATTAGGTGGCAGACGCAGTTGGTTTGGAAGATCTGGTCGGCGAGCATCAAATTTTTCCCCCTTGGGAACCATTGTTAAGCTGTTTATTGGCTTTTATACCATCCAGTTTTTGCTTTCATTTTTGGGATTAGTATTTTAGCACCGGTGTGTAAACAGGAGGAGAAAGATAATTGGAAAGTTTGAAAAATAAATTAATCCGCTTCATGGTCGGACGTTATGGCATTGATCAGCTCTATTATGCCGGGTTATTCCTAGCTCTGGGGCTGATGATGATCAATATGATGGTTCATTCGACAATTCTGATGATTTTGTCAAATGGCTTGATCTTATTGGTCGTGCTGCGGGGTTTTTCCCGAAATATTAATCGGCGGCGGATCGAAAACGAAAAATTCCTGAAACTTTGGAACCCCGTTAAAAAAGAAGGTCGGATCTTTTTACGGCGGATCAAAGAAATCCGGACACATCGTTACCGGAAATGCCCCCATTGTAAAAAGACCTTGAAGCTGCCGATCAAGCGGGGTAAACACATGGCCAGATGTCCGGAATGCAAGACATTCTTTGCTGTCCGGGTGATGATGTAAAAAATATCATCGCTAACGCAAAAAGCCCTCTTAATGCAGTGGTAAAGCACTGACATGAGCGGGCTTTTTTGTGCAGATTTTCTTTGTCGACACAACTCAGTCGATGTTGGCGGCGATGAATATTATTATGCTTTTAAGCAGTGACGGATTACGAATCTTGTTTCGCTCAATGACATACTAATATATGTCAGGATATAATCCAAAAAATTGACTTAAGCTTTAAAATACCAAACAATTAGGGTAGACCGTTTGCTGGTTTATTCTAAGAATAACATAGCAATTGAAATCTGAAAAAAATTAAGCCTTAAAAAACAGATAACGTTTCCAATAGTTATTTATTTAACAATCTTTTGATTTTGTGTTATAATTCAGAAAAGATAAAGTTTTACTAAAAAGCGGCCAGAGAGCAACGGCGATCCCGCTAAACAATGGCGGTGACGCTGAAGTCAATCTGTTTCTGAGCAAAGGTTTTGGAGGTCCAATCAATGATTAACACACACTTAAAAGAAAAAAAGCGGAAATCTGTCTGGATGATGGGGTCAGAGAAATTAAACTCACCTGCAACACCTGCCCTCGACAATGTGAAATGACTCTACTAATGGAAGGGCTTTCGATATTGATGGTAAGAGATGATGGCTGTAAAAAAGGCAGTAAATTTGCCTATCGGGAAATAAAGAACCGCCGAAAACAGAGATCCCCCATCGGGATGAATTGTACCGGAATGGACCGCATGGAAAAAGCAATATAACCAGAAACAAGCTTTTAGAGTTCATATAATAAAAATAGAATTAACAATAAGAGCAACCAGAACTGAATTTTTGGTTGTCAGACTGTCAAAAAAGATAACCCAGTACCGACAATTGTTACATCATGTTGTCCGCATCGGAGCGGACACGGCAGAGCCTGTCCGATTCTTCGCGCAGGCAACGAGCCAATCACAAGCTTGCTTGTAGTTGGCGACTGCCCGCGACTAATGCGAAAGGAGCGTAGCGGATTTCGCATAGCGCGGCGAACAACAGATTAACAATTGGTCGGTACGGTAGTTTACCAACAACCTCGCAACCAGAACTAAGTTTTGGTTGTTTTCATTTTTTGCGGATTTTCATTATTTTATCTCTCAGTGATGGAATCACAGAAAATCGGGTAAGTATTTGTTAAGATGAAATAATAAATAAGGCAAGTAAGTATAAAAGAAATCAGGTGAGATTAATGAAAGATGTAACCCTCTTTACAACCCAGACCTGCCCACACTGTAAAACGGCAAAGGCTTTTCTCAAGCAGAATCACATCCAATATGTTGAGAAGGACGTTAATTATGACGCAGCGGCCCAACAAGAAATGACCCGCAGGGGTATTCGCGGGGTACCCGCTTTTATCATTGGAGATGATGCCGTGATCGGTTTGGATCAGGCCAAGGTACTGGAACTGGTAGATCATCGGGTGGTGGCCTGTCCGAACTGTCAGGCCAAGTTGCGGGTGCCCACGGATAAGGGAAAAATCAGCGTCCGCTGCCCCAAATGCAAAACCAGCTTTGAAACAAAATGAGGTATTTGATGTAATTCAGGAGAGACGATGATCAAAAATTAGTAATTACTAGAGCATCACTGACCAATCCTGCTTTTTTATTTAAGACCAGGTAAAACCCTCAACAACTAGGTTTGTTGAGGGTTTTATTTTATAAAATTTTTTTAAGATTTTTCAGTTTCAAGTAAGTAGTTTCTGGTAAGATGCCAATAATTATCTGACACAAGGCCAGGCCGACCAGCCCGCCGAGGATAAAGTGTAATACCGGTAGTTCGGAAATTATATTTTTGGCGAAAAAATTAATCAGATTAAAAATGGCAAAGAATAAAATTCCGGTTTTAAGTTCTTTTCTCATCTCAGTTTTCATTATTAAAGCTCCTTATTCTGGATCTGAATTCTAGTTTGTTCTTACTACTTTCGATTATATCTCACCGATAAATAAACAAGTGCGACCATATCAGCCATCGCGAGAATCCCGATACTTCGAACAAGCCAATCAGGCATCGGAAAAATCAGCCAGTTAATGGCCATCAATCCCAGGTAGAACAGCATAATAATAGCCGCTATAGCAAAGAAGATACTTCGTTTCATCATCGGTCACCAGCCCTTACATGGTTTTCATACAATAAAGCTTGACCATGGCACTAACGGATAATTGGGCGGCCACGGCGATGACCAGGGTGTAAAACACGATAATGTTAAAATATCCGGCAATAATAGCGGCAATAATCATCAGGACGGAAGTAATGATGATCATGGGTGCACCGGCTTTATTGCGAATTGTGATTAGCCGCTCGTCATGTTCTTTGTTGTACAATACTCTCAGCTTGGTTTCATCATTAATTGTCAGGCTCAGCTTGATAATATCAATCACGGCGAGAACGCCAATGCTGATGATCAGGCCAAACTGGAATCCTGCCACAAAACTGTCAGAGTGAGTCGCAGCCGAGCTATCCAGGGTGATTAATGAATAAATACTATAAAACCCCAATACCAGAGCCACCAATGCCATTCCTGAAGAAATAACGATTCTTCGTTTTACCTTTGTTCTAAATTTTTCCATGATCAGTCCTCCTAAAATTCATTTACATCTGAAAAGTCAAAGACTTCTTCGATTGCCAGTCCAAAATAGTGGGCGATTTTATAGGCCAGCACCAGCGAGGCGGTATATTTGCCGACTTCAATTGATGTAATGGTCTGTCTGGTTGTACCCACTTCCAGAGCCAGTTCTTCCTGGGATAGTTTGCGCTCTTTTCGGAGTTCTTTTATTCGTGTTTTCATTTTTCACCTTCTGTTAATTTGCATAGCATACTTTGCATTATTAGTATAGTTTGCTTTGCATAAAATGTCAAGTGAACTTTGCGAAAAAATAAATCGGCGTGAAATTATTTTTGACGGAAGCCAGAATCAACCATATCACGGCAGGAATTGATTTAAGTCTTGCAATTGCATCCGAACCGGATGCAATTGCGAGGAAATAATGGTATGATTTAACCAAGAAATTTTGGATCATTAAATCGAACAACTTTCCCGACACAGTCGGGGGATCGGAGTAAGTATGAATTGGGATTGTTTAATCGTCGATGATGAAGTGGAACTTGCGAGAGCGACCTGTGAATATTTTGAAATGTTTGGCGTGACCTGCACCCTTGTGACCAATTTTGAAGCATGTGTCGACTTTATCGAAAACAACCAGGTTAAACTGATTTTGCTGGATATCAATCTGGGAAATGATAGTGGATTTGAATTATGTAAGGCGCTCCGTAAAAAAACCGATGTGCCGATTCTTTTTATCAGTGCCCGACAGAGTGATGATGACGTTCTGATTGCCCTGAATATTGGTGGCGATGATTACATCAAGAAACCCTATTCCCTGAGCGTCTTGCTGGCCAAGGTCAAGGTGATCATCAAGCGCTATGAGGCGGCGGGCCTAAAAACTGGGGGCAATGATGCGGACAGTGCTCAGTTAAGTGAGCAAGACAGCTGCGGCAACTTGAGAATTGATAAGGATGCCATGAAGGTTTATCGGAGTGGAAAAGATGTCGGTTTTAAGACAAAGGAGTTTAAGCTCTTTTTATACCTCTATGAAAACAAAAACCGGGTCATTTCTAAGGATGAGTTATTTGCTAACATTTGGGGAGATGCATTTTTTAGCGATGGCACCCTGAATGTGCACATCCGTAAAATCCGCGAGAAAATCGAAGAAAATCCTAATCAACCCCAATATATTAAAACCATCTGGGGTACCGGATACATGTTTGAGACCAGCCAAAACGAATAGCCATGGTACGCTGTTATTTAGATAAAAAAGAATGATCAGGTGAGGAAATCGATGAGAATAAGAAACGTGGTTATCCTATTTACGGTGATGTTATTGGTTGTTTATGGGTCTCTTATCAGCACGATTGCGGCCACCCAGATTAATCAGGTCGATGTTACGGAGATTAATGGAATCGTTAAAAGTATCGAAAAAGACTGGGCCGATGGAGCGGCTAAAAAATCTGGTACTGTTGGGACAATGTCCTATCAGATCGCCCTGGTTGGCGATGCAAATTATCAGGCACTTTTGTTTGACGGGATCAAGAATCGTCAGACCATTATCGATTTGACCGAATCAGCAGCTGATGGGCAGCTAGAACTACTGGGGAAGATCATCTTTCAAGCCGATGGCAGTGAAGAAGTAGCCGTCAAAAGAAGGCTGCTGATCATTGTCACGATCACCTTTCTGATTGTTTCAATGATGGTTTATGCGGTTTTAGGGCTGGTACACCGATCGATTCTTAGGCCCTTTGGTGTTATGAAAGAGTTTGCCCGAAAAATTGCTGATGGTGATTTGGAGTTTCGCTTGCCAATGGATCGGGGTAATTACTTTGGAGCCTTTACCGAAAGCTTTGATTTGATGCGGGAAGAATTGAGAAAGGCCAGGCAGGGCGAATATCAGGCCAATATCAGCAAAAAAGAGCTGGTCGCCGAACTATCCCATGATATAAAAACACCGGTGGCCACCATAAAAGCCATCTGTGAGGTGCTAGCGATCAAGCTGGCAACCGTTAAAACAGCCGATTTGCCAGCTTTAACGGCAGCAAGGACGCTGACTGAAAGCATCGAAAAAATTGCCGTGATCGATGCCAAAGCTGATATCATTGATGCCTTGATTAGCAACCTCTTCCACGCAACCCTGGAAGAACTGGAAATGCTAAAAATCAATAGCAGTGAACAAGCCAGCACTGTGATTATGCAAATGTTTAAGGATATCGACAATTTCGGGAAAATCCAATTTAAAAATGATCTGGTCGAGTGCTTGATTTTTTGTGACCCGCTGCGACTTAGTCAGGTGATTGACAATGTTATCAGTAATTCCCATAAATATGCCAAAACGGATATCGATATCTGGTTTAATCTCGACAAAATAGAAAAAAATCTGACGGTAAAAATCAAAGATTATGGAGCCGGGGTCGATCCTGACGAATGTCCGCTGGTATGTGAAAAGTTTTTTCGCGGTTCCGGGCAAACGGTTCAAAATACCCCGGGATCGGGCTTGGGTCTCTATCTGGCGCGACAGTTTATGGTCGGCATGGGTGGAAATCTCCGCTGTTATAATGAGGACGGCTTTGTGGTAGAATTACGGATCAAAGTGGTTTAGTTTTTCGATTTAAGAAACAGATAAGAAATTAGTAAGAGTTGGCAAAAGACCGGTTAAGAACATATCGCATATAATAAGGCCATGGAAAGCAAAAGCCGACCATGGTCTTTATCATCGGGATAAAGAAGCAATTTGTCAAGCAGGAGGAACTAATGGAAAATACAATTTTAAGGGCAGAAATGCTCAGTAAAACCTATTCAAACGGCAGCATCATGCAGCACGTCTTAAAAAATCTCAACATCGAAATAGCAGAAGGTGACTTTACGGTTATTATGGGTAGCTCAGGATCGGGCAAGTCGACCCTGCTTTATGCCTTGTCGGGGATGGACAAGCCGACCCTGGGAACCATTGATTTTAGAGGCGAGGAGATCTCCAAATATAACAATGACCAACTGGCTATCTTTAGAAGAAAGCATTGCGGTTTTGTTTTTCAGCAGATCTATCTCAATGATACCATGACGGTGCTGGATAATATTATGATCTCGGGCCTGCTGGTCAGCCGCGATAAAAAGACCATCGCCAGCCGGGCAAAAGAGCTGCTCCATCAGGTTGGCATGGATGATACCTGTTATGATAAGTATCCATCGCAGCTATCTGGTGGGGAAGCCCAGCGGGTAGCCATTGTCCGGGCACTGATCAATGCGCCGGAAATCGTCTTTGCGGATGAACCGACCGGAGCCCTTAACTCAACCAACGCCGTCAACGTATTAGATGTACTGACCGAGGTCAATGCCTCTGGCCAAAGCATCATCATGGTGACCCATGATATCAAAACTGCCCGCCGCGCTAACCGTATTCTTTATCTGAAAGATGGGGTTATCATCGACGAACTGAGTCTGGGAACCTATGTCAAGGACGATCCCAAACGACATGGAAGGCTTCGGGAATTTTTAGAAAGTATGGGATGGTAGCATGAAGATCCTGATGATTGCAACCAACAATATAAAAAAGGCCAAGGTGGCCACTGCCACCCTGATTATCCTGATTGCCATCACCACCATCTTTCTCTATGTGGGAATCAGTGTGCTATCAAATATGGATAGCTTTATCGATAAGAAAAACACCCAATCCAATGGTGCCCATCTCATCTCGATAAACGATGGAACCCATAATCAGGAGATCCGCGACATTTATGAATCAATCGAGTCCTATTCCTACAGTGAAGAGGAAACAGGGATGATATCGATGTCGTCCGCCTTTCAAAATATTGACGTTGGCGAAGAAGTCTATCGTATTTCCTCGATTTTTTTAAATCTTGATACGCCCCGGCAAATCTCGCGGGTGGATATCATTGATAAGACCGATCAAATGCCCCAAAATGGGGTGATTGTTCCCTATATCTTAAAGGTGGTTAATGGCTATCAAACCGGCGATACCTTAAAACTGATGGTCGATGATGCCAGTATCGAGCTTGAGATTGCCGGATTTTATGAAGATCTGATGTTTGCCAGTCCTTCTAACGTGAGTATGTATAAATTGTATGTCGGCGATCAGCAGTTTTCGGAATTCCTTTCTCAATCGGCCTACGGCTCAAAATGCACTTACATGGCGGTGATTACGAAAAATATCAATGAGTCGGAATCATTTGAAACCCAAAGTGCCAAAAAAATTGAAAACATCCTACCAGAAGGTACCGGCAGTTGCTTTACCCTCAGTTACGGAACAATGAAAACCGGGGTAAGTGTTTTTATCAACATTATTATGGCAGTGCTGGTCTCTTTTTCGATTATTATTTTAGTGATTGCGGCGATCGTGATTAAATTTTCGACCACCACCCATATTGAAAACAATATCAAGAATATCGGAACCCTAGAAGCGATGGGGTACACAAGCAGGCAAATCATTTGCTCGATTTTGCTCGAATACCTGATGATTGCCACCGTCGCTTTTGTGGTAGGACTGGGTGCGGCACTGTTGATTTCACCAATGATTACCAATGTCGTATCATCTGCAATTGGCCTTGGGTGGGCGACCGGGCTTGACCTTAAGGCGGTGCTGACAAGCCTAAGTGTGATCCTGATTGCGGTGCTGGGAATTGCTTATTTTAGCGCCTACAAAATCAAAAAAATCACCCCCCTAGTAGCTTTGCGCAATGGTGTCCAAACCCATCATTTTGGGAAAAATAGGTTCCCGTTAGAGCGGACAAAACTAAATCTCAATACCGCCATGGGTCTAAAAGCCTTGATGCTTAACAAAGGCCAGAATGCCATTGCCGGGCTGATCATCATGCTGCTGAGTCTGGTAAGTGTATTTGCATTGGCGGCTTACTACAATTTTTCGATTGATCAAACCGCGATGATCAAGCTAATTGGGCTGGAAACCGCCGAGGTGCAACTAACCGCCCTGGTGGATGAAGAACAAATATTTTCAGAAATTGCCGCGATGCCGGAGGTCGAAGACGTCATCAGGCTCAATTCCTTTGATGGGATGATCCAATTTAAGGGGCAAGAAAGCGGTGTAAATACCAGAATTACTGAAGATTACAGCCGGCTGAAAGTCAATACCTGCGTAAAAGGGCGGATGCCGGCACATGATAATGAGATTGCCATCACCAGCATTGTCCTTGGTAATCTTGGCGCCCAGATGGGAGATACGGTAGCGATTGATTATAATGGCATCAGCCAGGAGTTTTTGGTTGTTGGGGTAATCCAGCAGTTTAATATGTTGGGAAAAGGTGCCGCGATAACAACAGCAGGCATGAAAAAACTGGTGCCATCTTATCAAGAACAGAACCTGATGGTTTATCTGGCACAAGGTCAGGAGACCGACAAATTTATCACCAAAATAAACAATCACTATGGCAAAGAGCAAATTCTTTGTAACAGCTATTTCGAATCGATTGAAATGATGCTAAAATCATTTGAAACATCGATGAAAATTGTGGTAACGGCATGTCTGGGGATGATTGCAGTGATTATAGTCTTTATTCTGTTTCTAGTGATCAGGGTACGGCTATTACGTGAGCGAACCCGCCTGGGGGTTTCCAAGGCGTTGGGCTTTACTGCCAATCAGCTGATTGGTCAAATTATAATTAGTGAAATGCCGGTCATTATTGGAGCGGCGGTGGTGGGCGCCATTGCCGGCTATTTTGCCACCAATCCGCTGCTGGCCCTGATGCTTGCGGCCAATGGCATCTTAAACTGTGATTTTTACGTCGATCCCAGCCTGGTGCTGTTCACAGCAATCGGAATCAGCCTGCTAGGACTAACAACGGTGCTGCTTGTTGCCGGCAAGATCAGAAAAATTAGCCCCTGTAAGATGTTTGAAGAAGGGGTGGATTAATAAAAAAGTCTAATCAAAATTGTCAGTAAGGGTGTTCAAAAATCTGAGTATGATCGCCTAGAAGATAGCAGATTGATACTAATCGCGAAAAATGTATTTACAAATAAAGATCGACATGCTATTATGACCATGAGTCACATGACTCGCGGTCATAATAGTGTCGAGATACTATCTAAATGCCAGCGCGCACATATTTTAATTTATCTGAGGAAAAGAGGGGGAATAAGGCGATGTTAACAAAGCAGGATCTCGTTCAGCATGAAGAATACCTGAAATTAAATGAATTGGGTGAGTTTGTCATTGATATCGATGAGGACTTGGAAATTATCGATTTTCATACACATATGTGCAATGTTCTGCCGATTAAGCATATTGATCCAAATTCAAAAGGAAATAAGCTCACATTTCCGACGCTTCCGCCAATTGAAAAGACTGATTTTTCAGTGCCCTACTGGACAAAAGAAGAACTAAATATTAACCAGAAAGGCATAATGCCAGTGTTTCGATATGTGAAAAATGCCTATGCTGTGTTGCAGGACGTGAAAAAAGGCGGAACTTATGATAATTGTTTTAAGTCCCAAGCGGATAATAAGATTGTACTCAATGTGGTGCTGCCATTGAGCACAAAAAAATGCGACTGTTCACCAGAGGCGCTAAGAATTGCCGCCGATTATCCGAGCCGATTTGTAGCATTTTGTTCGGTTCATCCCGATGATCCTGAGATGAAGAAAAAAATAGTAAAATATAAAGGCCTTGGTGCAAAAGGCTTAAAGCTTAAGATATCGGACATTGAGCTTAAAAATGATTTCAGTTCGCTAGTGACGCTGTTTAGAACCTGTCATGAAGCAGAATTGCCGGTTATCTTGCATACCGGGTCAATTCCTGTGGATCAGGAAAGGACATCTAAACTGCTATGGAAGTTTTTAAGGTCAACCCGAGTTGAATTATTTGGTCATCTACTTAAGGAAATGCCAAAAGATTTTGTCTTTATCTTCGGACATAGCGGGGTTTGCGAATATAAACTTGTCGCCGAATATTTAAAAAAATTTCCGTCAAGTTATGCAGAATTGTCAAGCCAATCCCAGCATAGCATCAGATATTTAATCGATGAGGTCGGTTATGAACGGTTGTTATTTGGCTCAGACTGGCCAGCCTTGCCTCAGGCAATCACTCTTTCGCGCGTATTAATAGCAACCTCAGAAAACAAAGATGCAAGGGATCATATCCTAAGTAAGAACGCTAAGAAGCTGTTGAAGCAATAAAAAGATATTTGCTTAAAGCCATGACGCCATCCGCCGGTATCATGGCTTTTTTTTCTAAAATGGATTAATTTTCTTGATTACTCTGATATAATGAAGAAAAGATTGGAATTGTAATTGAACTAATGAAGGGACGGTGCTTGAGATATGCCATTTGAAATCATCCGAAACGATATTACTAAAATGTCGGTCGACATCATTGTTAATGCCGCCAACACTGGGTTAAAAATGGGCGGCGGCGTCTGTGGGGCGATCTTTGCCGCCGCCGGGGCGGACAAGCTCCAGGCCGAATGCGACCAGATCGGTTTTTGTGCGGTGGGTGAGGCGGTGATCACCGACGGTTATCGGCTTCCAGCAAAGCGCATCATCCACACCGTCGGGCCGGTTTGGCAGGGCGGCACTGCCAACGAGGCCGAGTTGCTTTACCGAGCCTATACCAGTTCTCTGCAGCTGGCGCTAGAAGAGGATTGCAAAACGATTGCCTTTCCCCTGATTTCATCAGGGATCTATGGCTATCCCAAGGATCAAGCCTTAAAGATTGCAGTGGCGGCCATTTCGGAATTTTTGTTGGAACATGAGCTGCTAGTTTATTTGGTGGTTTTTGATAAAAAGGCTTTTGCCTTCAGCGAAAAGCTATTTACGGATATAAGAAAATATATCGATGACCATTATGTGGATGAACATCCTGTTGATGAACGAAATATTGAATTTGAACCCGACCTGCCCAAGTATAGTCGGGTGCGCACGACCGCTCCGCAAGAAAAGCTGGCTGAAAGTCAGCCCTTTATGCCGGCACCGACGGTAGCAGTCAAAAGGAGTCTGGAGGATCTGTTAGGGCAACTCGACGACTCGTTTTCAGAGATGCTGCTGCGACTGATTGATCAAAAGGGCATGACCGATGTAGAAACCTATAAAAAAGCTAATATTGACCGAAAATTATTTTCCAAGATCCGCAGTAAAAAGGATTATAATCCCAGCAAGGCTACCGCGATTGCCTTCGCCATTGCCCTGGAGTTAAATCTTGACGAGACCCGCGATCTGCTGGGGCGAGCCGGCTATGCCCTCTCCCACAGCAACGAGTTTGATCTGATTATTGAGTATTTTATCAATGGAGAAAATTATAACATTTATGAAATCAACGAAGCTCTATTCGCCTTTGACCAGGCTTTGTTAGGCGCCTGATTGTCGTTTTGAAAGCGACCAACGACCAGGCAAATCGTGTTATCCTTTGATTAACAAAGAAACGGAGGATAATACGATGAACACAAATCAAACAAATCAAGAAAAAACTACTAAAACGGAACTGGTCTTTATTCTGGATAAAAGCGGCTCGATGTCGGGTTTGGAAAGCGATACCATCGGCGGTTACAATGCCATGCTTAAAAAACAGCAGCAAGCCCCTGGTGCAGCTCGGGTCACGACAGTACTTTTTGATGATAACTATGAAGTGCTCCACGATCGGATTGATATCCAGGGTCTTGCCCCGATCACCGAAAATGAATATTATGTCGGCGGCTGCACCGCCCTACTCGATGCGATTGGTAAAACCATCCACAAGATTGTCAATACCCAGCGCCATACCAAGCCCGAATATCAGTCCGATCAGGTTATTTTTGTGATCACCACTGATGGTCTGGAAAATGCCAGCCGGGAATATTCCTATGAAAAGATCAAGAAAATGATCGAACTCGAGAAGACCCAGTATCACTGGGAATTTATTTTCCTGGGCGCCAATATTGATGCCCTTGAAACCGCCGCCAGGTTTGGGATTGATGCCGATCGGGCTGCCAATTATCATGCTGATGGTGCCGGCACCCAATTAAACTATCGGGTGGTTAGTGAGATGGTCAGTGAATTTCGGGCCTGCAAACCGATTCCCGCCAATTGGAAGGCGAAAATTGATGAGGATTTTGAGCAGCGAAAGAAAAAGAGCTAATTGGAGCCAAGAAAACAGCAGGTAGGCTAATCCTACCTGCTGTTTTTGAGACTCAAAAGGGGTCAATAGGTCTTGCCAATCATTCGATAAAACGATATGATAATTATAAAATGAATACGATAGAATGGAAAAAATAAAGTGGAATCCAATAATAAAAAATATACATGTATGAAAGAATTGGAAATCTTCAATATCCTGACTGAGACCGAAAAAAACGTGATTTATGGTTTTGCCAGGGGTGGCTTGCTAAAAAAAGGTCAATTATTATTTAGTCAGGGCGATGAAGGGGATAAGGTTTTTTTAATTCAAACAGGAAAAATAATGTTGCAGAAATTCACCGAAGAAGGCACGAAAATTGTCATTGACATCTTAAAACCGGGAGACTTGATTTGTGAAAACATTATCTTTGAAGAAATTAATTATCCATTTAGTGGTGTCGCTCTGGCAGACAGCTATATCTGCGCCTGTTCAAAAAAAGAGATGGTTGAACTAATTAAAGATCCAGCGATTCTTGAAAAAATATTTTTTAGCATGAATAGCAAAATGATGGAATACACTGAAAGAATGACCAATAATGCCTTAAAAGATGTCCAGAATAAGGTTTATAATACCTTAAAGCAGATTGCTGGTCGGCATGGACGAAAAACTAATCTTGGAATAGAGATTGATTGCTATTTAAGCCATGAAGATATCGGGTTTCTAGTTAATGCATCCCGGGTTTCGGTAACCCGTTCAATCAATCAGTTGATTGAAATGGGAAAGCTGGGGAAAAATAATCGGCATTACATTGTCCATTAGAAAAAGTGTAGCCTGCTATACAGAAAATAGTTTAGGTTAGCGATATAATTTAACCAGAATACAATTCTGGAGGTCAAGATGAAAAAAATAGTATGTATTAGCGGTTCACCTGTCAAAGACAGCAATACGGACAGAATGCTGAAAAATATTGGCGATAGTACGGGGCTCGAATATGAGTTCATTAAGCTGAGTAACCGGGTTGTCCGGCCATGTTTAGCGTGTAAAGCTTGTGTGACAACAAATAAGTGTGTTCAGAACGACGATTTTCAGGAAATAAGTGAACTTATCTTAGGCGCAGATGCAGTTATTTTCGGAACATACACTCCTTATGGCATGATTGATGCTTTCTCAAAAGCACTCTTTGAGCGATTATGGTCGATGCGACACATCAACACTTTAAATAGTGGGAAGTATGCGATCACCGTGGTAACATCGCTTAATCGGGACGTGGCCGAGCAGGTTAATCGGGAAATTGCCATGGAAATGGTCCTGGAGGGATTTGTTTTGCTAGATCAGTTGGTCATTAATGGCAGTGTTCCTTGTTTGAGTTGTGGCTATGGGGAAGAGTGCAAGAATTCTTTTGCCCGCATGCAGGTTGGCGAAAAAGGTCATGTTTCTGCATTAAGTTGTTTTGATGTGGAAAACCAAAGCGTTTTTGAAAGAGGTGCGGAATTAGGAAAATTATTGGGCACCTACCTGAAAGATGACCAGTTATTTGACCGGGAAGGTCATCAAAAGAACATCGCAGGAATGATGGAAAAAATGATGCCGGCAATGGACAAGGGCATTCGACAATGGCGGGAAGAAGAACTTGCCAGTGTTAATCGGGAGACTAAAAATGGCTGATCGCTTTTGAGCATCGCAATACTAGGAAAATCTGACCCGCTAGGGTTGGTCAGTCAATTGCGAGCCATGATTTAGTAAGGCTCTATAAAACAAACATCCAAATACCTAAGTGTATTTGGATGTTTGTTTTAAATTCGATGAGTAGTAGCTTTATGCAGTACGCTTAGAATTCTCACTTCACACGTAGGCTAATTACTTCCAGTGAATCGCCCTGTTTTCGGTAGCCAGGGCCGCCTCTTTAAGCGCTTCGCCAACAGTCGGATGGGCATGAATGGTCGAGATAATTTCTTCTACCGTCGATTCCAGCCGCAGTGCCAGCGCCCCTTCGACAATCAGGTCGGTGGCTCTGGGGCCAAGGATATGGACACCAACAATTTCCTTGTATTTTTTGTCGGAAATAATTTTAATCATCCCCTCGGTTGCGCCCATAATCAGTGACTTGCCATTGGCAGCCAGTGGGAATCGGCCGATCGAATAGTCTTTTTCATGACCCCGGATATCCTCTTGAGTAAGACCCACGCTGGCAAATTCGGGATTGGTATAGACACAGGAGGGATTGGTTTTTTCGTCATAAACGGCCTCATGACCCATGGCATTTTCGGCAGCGATCTCCCCTTGCTGAGAGGCTACGTGGGCCAGCATGGTTTTGCCCAGACAATCCCCGACGGCATAAACATTCTCCAGATTGGTCTGCATTTTCGGATTCACACTAATCCCTTTTTTATCCCAGTTGATGCTGGTGTTTTCCAGTCCCAGCGTCGATAATTCGGCTTTGCGTCCAATTGCCACCAGTATCTTATCAGCGGAGAGATCACTCTCGTTATTGTCCTTTTTAATTTTAAGGGTTGTTTGGCGCTCATCACCCTGGACAGATAATACCTGAGTACCCGTTAAAATTTCTATCCCATCTCGCACAAGTTTTTTGCGCAACATTTCGCCCAGTTCACCATCCATAAGTGGCAAAATTCCTGGCTGCATTTCGACAATGGTCACCTCGGAGCCGAATTGATTGTAAACAGACGCCATTTCCACACCAATGACACCGCCACCTATAATCACCAATCGTTCCGGCACATGATCCAAAGTCAGCGCCCCGGTGGAATCCAGGCAATTGGGATGATCAATGCCAGGAATCGGTGGAAGTGCTGGCACTGAACCGCTGGCAATGATAATTTTATCCGGTCGCAGTTCATCAGTTTTACCGGAAACGTCAGTCACCAGCAAGACCTCATCATTTAAAAACTGCGCCGTGCCGGAGATAAGCTTAACCCCGTTGGCCTTAAGCAGTCCTTTGACACCGCCAGACAGCTTGGTGCTGATCTGTTCCTTATGGGCTTGAATTTTTGTCCAATCATAACCGACATCAGGAATGACTAAACCAATTTTCGCCGAGTTTTTAGCTTCGGTTAACACTTCGGCAGAATGAAGCAGCGCCTTGGTGGGAATACAGCCCACATTTAAGCAGGTCCCGCCCAGCTTTTCTTTTTCAATCAGGGTGACCTGGGCGCCCAGTTGGGCAGCCCGAATGGCCGCCACGTAGCCCCCGGGGCCACCACCAATTATTGCAATATGTGTCATCGTTTTACCTTCTTTCACAGCACTTAAACAAGTAACAGGGCAGGGTTTTCAAGATATTCACCAATCCGCTGTAAGAACTGAGCGGCCAAAGCCCCGTCAATGATCCGGTGGTCAGCGGTGAGACTCAGATTCATCATCGGAGCAATGCTGATTTGACCACCGATAACAACCGGGGTGTCAATCATCGCATCGATACCTAAAATAGCCAGTTCCGGTTGATTGATAATCGGGGAAAAAGAAGTAATTCCATAGGCTCCCAGATTAGACAGGGTAAAGGTGCCACCAACCAGATCGTCCATATTGGTGCGGCCGGTCTTGGCCTCGGTAATCAGTTTTTCGGTTTCTTCAGCGATTTGAGAAAGCGACTTGCGATCACAGTTTTTGACGTTAGGAACCAAGAGTCCTGAATCCAGACCGATGGCCAGGCCGATATGGGCGTGGGGATGAAGAATCAAGGTATCATCAACCAGGCTACCATTAATATGAGGGAACTCCAGCAAAGCCTGGGCACAGACTTTCATGATAATATGATTAAAGGTCAGCTTGAGACCCCGTTTCTCAAATTCAGGTTTTAAGCGTGACCGGAACTCTTTCAGGCCGCTGGCATTCACAGGCCGGGTATAGGTAACCCGGGGCGAGATGCTCCAGCTTTCACTCATTCGCTTGGCAATGGTTTTACGCATCCCCTTGAGTGGAATGCTTTGAGGGCTGGCATCGGGTGCTTGCGATTTCGTCAGCAACGCTTCGACATCTTTTTTCATAATTCGACCATCGCTGGCTACGGTGCTTAAATCAAGGCCAGAGGCAGCGGCCATTTTTTCAGCAACCGGGGAAACGGCGGTTTTTTTATCGGCTTTATCAGTAGGTGTATCATTTGGTATATAGTTATTAACATCATCCACAGTAATACTGCCCTTATTGCCAGTGCCAGTGATTAGAGCGAGATCAAGGCCCTTTTCTTTGGCCAGTTTTTTAGCTAACGGCGAAGCATTGATCCGGCCGCCAGCTGTTTTAGCAGGGGTTTCGGCAATAGTGGGAGCATCGTCGATGGGCGTAGCGGCATCTTCGACACCTGCACCACCACCGGCTAATAATCCAGAAATATCTTCGTTAGCTTCACCGATAACCGCGATCGGTTCCAGGCAGGTAACGGTCGCTCCGTCAGCTTCGATAATTTTTAGTAGCACCCCAGCTTTGGGGGATTCAAATTCATTGGTCAGTTTATCAGTTTCGATTTCGCAAAGAATATCACCTTCGCCAATGGGATCGCCCACAGCAACATTCCAGCTGGCAATGGTACCTTCTGTCATTGTCAGCCCAAACTTGGGCATGACGATTAATTGTGCCATAATAACCTCCGTATTTTTTTGATTTCATTGAGCTGTAATCTTCTAAGGATAAGATTACAGCTAGCTGTCAGACTAAGGGATAAAGCAGTACCGACAATTGTTACATCATGTTGTGACCTAGGGGTCAGACTCTACGCATCGGAGCGGACACGGCAAAGCCTGTCCGATTCCGCAGCGAACAACAGATTAACAATTGGTCGGTACGGGATCTCACCGATAACCTTAAGAATTAAGCCATGACTTCCTTGATGGCGTTGTAGATGTCCACATCGTTAGGCAGGACAAAGTTTTCCAGATTGGGCGCAAATGGAATCGGGGTATCCAGGGCGTTGACCCGTTTGATTGGGGCGTCCAGATTAAAGAAACAGGATTCTGAAATTATCGCTGCCAGCTCACCGGCAAAACTGCCGCGTTTGACTTCTTCGGTGGCAATGACCACCCGGGTTGTTTTTTCAATCGAGTCGAAAATCATCTTTTTATCCAGCGGATAAAGGGTTCGGGGATCAATGATTTCCACGGAAATCCCTTCCTTCTCGAGTTTTGCTGCCGCTTTAAGCGCTTCGTGAACCATTTTACCGGTGGCAACCACGGTGATATCGGTTCCTTCCCGTTTGATGTCGCCAACCCCTAATTTAATCGGGACGATCACATCATCGACGTCGCCTTTCATGCCGTACATGGCTTTGTGTTCGACAAACATGACCGGATCTTCATCATCGATAGCACTGAGCATCAGACCCAGGGCGTCTTGTGGTGTTGATGGATAAACGACCTTTAATCCGGGCACATGTGTTAACCAGGCTTCTAATGATTGGGAATGCTGGGCTGCGGCACTGACGCCACCGCCACCGGGTAAACGGACAACCATCGGAACAGAAATGTTTCCGCCGAACATATATCGCATTTTGGCTGCCTGATTGACCAACTGATCCATTCCAACAGTTAAGAAGTCAATAAACATCAGCTCAGCAATCGGGCGTAAGCCAGTGGCGGCTGAACCGACCGCACAGCCGATGATAACGCCTTCGGAAATAGGGGTATCGCGGACGCGTTTATCACCAAATTCTTCGAAAAGACCGGCAGTGACACCAAAACAGCCACCAAAAGCTCCGACATCTTCTCCGAAAATACAAACATTTTCATCTTCTTGCATTCTAATGCGCATTCCTTCACGAATGGCTTCTCCATAGGTCATTTGTTTCATCTCTGTCGAACCTCCTCAACAATATCAAAGTAAATATCTTTTACCGCACTGGATAATTCCGGATAAGCGCTGGCATTGGCAAATTCAATCGCTTCAGCAATTTCTTTAACCACGGAGTCCTGGAGTGCTTTTAGTTCTTCAGCCGTTACGATTTCACTATCGATCATGTGTTTCTCAATCCGTGGCATGGGATCTTTTTTCATCCACATTTCCTGCTCTTCGGTGGGTTTGTATTTACCGGCATCGCCTTCGAAATGGCCGCGTTGACGGTAAGTTTTGCACTCAATGAGGGTTGGACCCTGGCCTTTTCGGGCCCGTTTAACGGCTTCAACAGCAGCTTCGTGAACGGCAATAACATCATTGCCATCGACCGAGATGCCCGGAATACCATAGGCGCTACCACGATCAGCAATATCTTTAATGGCCTGATGGCGGGATTGACTCATGGAGATCCCGTAGCCATTGTTTTCACAAACAAAAACAACCGGCAATTTCCAGATGCTGGCCAGATTCAGAGACTCATGGAAGGTTCCCTGATTGGTTGAGGCATCGCCAAAAAAGCAGACGCAAACCTGATCGGTACCCCGGTATTGAGCGCTGAAACCAGCTCCGACAGCCAGATTATGGCCGGCGCCAACGATGCCGTTGGCACCAAGAATGCCTTTGGTAGCATCGGCAATGTGCATGGAACCGCCTTTACCCTTACAGTAACCGGTTTCTTTTCCGTAGAGTTCGGCCATCATGTATTTCAGATCGCCGCCTTTAGCAATGATGTGACCGTGGCCACGGTGGGTACTGGTGATGTAGTCGGCATCGTTAAGCGCCTGGCAGACGCCAGTGGCAACAGCTTCTTCACCTAAATAGAGGTGCACAAAACCGGGGATGGCACCTTCGGCAAAAAGGTTCATGGCCTTTGTTTCAAATTCCCTGATCCGTTTCATGCGGATGTACATGTCTTTGATAATCGCTTTATCAAGTTTCATAAATTCAGTGTTCTCCTTTTTTGTATTATCCAAAAATTTTAGATGACTTATCTGATCAAACAGGTTTCGGCAACACCCGTACCGACCAATTGTTAATCTGTTGTATGCTGCAAGCTCGGACAGGCTACGCCGTGTCCGCCTTGATGCATACAACATGATATAACAATTGTCGGTACTTACTTTAGTTTTGTCTTGCAGTCTAAGATTTTGGATAACATAACTAATAACAAGAACCGTGCCAACTTTAAAAATCAGTTGGATATTTTTTTAAAATGGCTTAAGCATGGGGTTTGATCTGGGCGAGGGATTTTTTGCACAAAAAAAAGATACGCCGGATTTCTTAGGCGTATCTCATATTTGCGAATTGCTTGTCTCAAAAATGAGATAATTCTCACATATGAGACGAATAACGATAATCTTTGATATCAAGATGGTATTTTTTAATTTTTCGGTATAGTGAGGCGCGACTGAGACCCATCATTTCGGCTGAGGCTTCCACACAACCCTGGGTTTCTTTTAAGATTTTTTCAAGGTTCGCTTTAACCAGGTCGTCCAGGGTGGTGCTGCTTGCCGGTGGCAAGGCCTTGCTTTCTTCACTATACTTTGGTGGCGGTGTGGGTAGATAATCGCTTGAGATGATCGGCTCCGGACACAGGTAAAAGGTTCGCTCAATGTAATTCTGGAGCTCTCTGACATTGCCTGGCCAGGGATGAAGCTTAAGACCTGCCAGGAATTCTTTTGACAAGGTTTTGGTGTGCTCAGGATATTCCCGGTTGAGGCGATCCAAGAAGTGGGAAGCGGCCCAGACAATATCATCGCCGCGAACCCGCAGCGGCGGAATGTGAAGATAAATAACATTCAGACGGAAATAGAGATCTTCTCGGAAGCTCTTGTTTTTAACCTCCTGCTCCAGATTCCGGTTGGTGGCAGCGAGGATCCGGATATTTAATTTGCGTTCGCTTTGACTGCCGATCCGTGAAACGGTACAGGTTTCCACCACCCGGAGCAGTTTAGCCTGAACCTCCAGCGGCATTTCGCCAATTTCGTCCAGAAAAATCGTGCCGCCTTCGGCCAATTCAAACTTTCCGGGCTTGCCTTCGCTAAGCGCCCCGGTAAAAGCGCCTTTGCAATAGCCAAACAGTTCGCTCTCCACCAGATCGCGAGGCAGGCAGGCACAATTAACGACAATAAAAGGCCCCTGAGAAAAGGAACTGGAGCGGTGAATGGCGTGGGCAAACATTTCTTTACCGGTACCGCTTTCGCCTTCGATGAGGATACACTTCTTGAATCGGGCCATCTTTTCGGCGGTTTTGATAATCATCCGCATCTGCGGGTTCTGGGTGATAATGTCATCAAAGGTATAGGTCGCCACGTTGCCGCTGACCCGGTTGACAGCGCTATGGAGGTGTTTGATTTCGCGAATGCCGATCGAGTAGCCTTGAATTTTATCGTTTTCCAGAATGCGGGAAACATTGGCGCTGCATTGAATTTTTCGACTGCCGGTATGAGCGGTGACATCGGTATAGTAACGGGTTGTCTCTTCTAAATCCCAGATTTCACTAACAAGATCCATTTTCTTAAATATTTTCTTAAAACTGAGTTCATTAAACTCATCCATGTTAAGTTGGAGAATTTTTTGAGCACCGACATTCATCCATTGGAGATTAAAGTTTTCGTCGGTGACTAGAATACCATCTTCGGTGCTATCCAAAGAGGCCGACATCGATCGATAAGTATGGGATAGTGCCAGTTCGTTTTCAATACTGTAGGCTGCCGCCACGACAATCCCCAGGGTATGGGAGTGCAGCTTGTGGCTTTCCCCGGACATGTTGAGCACACCGATGATTTCCCCCTTGACATTGTGGATGGTGGTGGCCGAACAGGTCCAAGAATGATGGGGGACGCAGTAATGTTCAGCACCGACCACATGAACTGCGGTATCTTCATCGAGCGCGATGCCGATGGCGTTGGAGCCCACGGCTTCGGTTGTCCAGACGGTACCTTTTAAAAAACGCAGTTCGGATGCCCGCATACTGACCACCTCATCGCCGATAGTATCCAGTAGCACCCCGTTCTTATCGGTTAGAACCAGAACAAAGTGAGAGGATAAAACGATTTCATAAAGGTTTTGCATAATTGGCTGGGCGATTTTGATTAGCTCACGGTTTTCGGCCAATACCTGTGCTAATTGGCAGGCATCGATACTTTCCCCTTTACCGCCGTTTACATCCATTTTTATATTTTGGCAGTGGTTCCAGGAACGCTGGATAATTGGCCGGGTGTTTTCATCCAGAATGCCATCTTCAACAAAGTTTATCCAATTGTTTTTAAGTTTATTCAGATCAGGTTCCATCTTAGTTAATCCTTTCTGGAAAGAATATGGCAAAACAGCAGACTACAGCGATGATATTGAAGACGCCTTGAAGCTCGAGAAAAACTGAATTAGTCGGTTAGCGCTCGTCTTAGTCGTTGACATAGAAGAGTGTGACAGGTCTTATTGAATCACATTATAGCGGAGTTTCCAAAATAAATCAAAAATAATTGTAAAAAATAAGAATTATTGAAATTTTAGGTGATAGAAAATATCGGATCAGTTATTTTGGTTGGAGAAAAGCAGGACTTGTGTTATATTGAATAATTATAGTTTGTGTTTGAGAAAGTCAATCGTGTAAAGTGATATGAATCAGGAGGTCTCAATGGATATCGAAATGAGAACAATAAATCAAGCGGATTTAAAACAGGCGACAGAAATCTGGAATTTTATCCTTGCCGAAGCCAATAGCTTTCCTGGTGATCAGCTTCTTTGTGAAGATCAAGCAGCAGCGATGTTTGCCGAGCAAACCGAGACGATTTGCGCCCGCTGCGGCGAAGAGGTGGTTGGTCTTTATATTCTGCACCCCAACAATATCGGTCGCTGTGGGCATATTGCCAATGCCTCTTTTGCAGTCAAAGAAGCGTATCGGGGCAAGGGGATTGGGCGTCAATTGGTGCAAGACTGCCTCACGCGCAGCAGGGAAAATGGCTTTAAAGGCCTGCAGTTTAATGCGGTAGTATCGACTAACTACCCGGCTATTACCCTTTATCTAAAACTGGGTTTTAAGATCATTGGCACCATTAAAGAGGGCTATCGATTAAAAGATAACAGCTATGTGGATACCCTTATTTTCTTAAAAAGCTGGTAAGTGGTTAGCTTGAAAAATTATAAAATAAAAATCAGGAAAGTGATGTGACGAAAATCAAACTATTACAATTGGATGAAAAGGACTTTGAAAAAATATATCAACTGATGGAGCGCTCTTTTCCCATCGAAGAAGTTAGAAGCCGGGAAAATGCCAGAGCTCAGCTGCGGGATCCCAATTATCGTATTTTGGTTTCAAAAAACGAAGCGGATGAAATCCTTGGATTCATTGCCGAGTGGAATTTAGGCGCCACTATTTTTTTGGAGCATTTTGCGGTGGATTCGAGCTTACGGAGTGGCGGAATTGGTTCGGGGATGATGTCGGCTTATTTATCCGAGGCTTCTAAGCCAGTGATGATTGAGGTGGAAGACGAAAAAAACGAAATCAACCAAAGGCGGATTGGTTTTTATCAGCGGCTGGGTTATCAGCTGTCCGAATACGGCTATCATCAGCCGATGATGCGGGGCGATGGCAGTAAAAAGATTGCCCTTAGAATAATGAGTTTTCCTCAGCCATTGACAAAAGAAGCTTTCGAAAATTTTAGACACCAGGTATTTAGCCAAATCTATAAGACGATCGATGCCTAGACAAATAAAAAAGGATGGCTTGCTGTTTGGCAAGCCATCCTTTTTTAGAGCTCATTTTTAAAGCAGGGTAACCTGATTTTTACCCTTTGTCTTGGACTGATAAAGAGCCTTGTCAGCTCGTCGGAGGATGGTATCTTCGGTGTCGATATCAATGGCTTGGGTTACCCCGATGCTGACCGTGATACTAAATTTTGCAAGCAATGGATCATTGACAATTTCATGTCGCAGGGTCTCAAGCTTTTCAGCCGCTAATACCCCGGGAAGGTAAATAATACCACTGAACTCGTCACCACCCCAGCGGGTGATGAGATGATCACTGAGGGCTGCTTTACAAAGTGACATCACATGTTTTAAGATCTTATCGCCCTGCAAATGGCCGTGGGTATCGTTGACGTCTTTAAAGTGATCCAAATCGATTAAGAAAACAGACCAGAAGTCCTTCGTCTCATCAGTCAGAGCCATGGTCACCTTTAACTTTTGGTCGAAATCCTTTCGATTTGTGAGGATTCCCAGATTATCCAACAAGGCCAGTTTTTCCATCTGGCTATCATTTTTAATGATGATCCGCTGGACAATGATCAGCACCGAGGCCAGAACTAGGATAACAATCAAAAGATCATAGTATAATTGCTGATTAAAGGACTGAGCCAGTTCCGAAGTGTCTTTTCTGACAATCAGAAACCAATCGAGTTCTTCAATATAGTGACTGATGATATACTGTTGATTGTAGATATCATCGTCGTTAAAGACATTGATGGTGTCGGTTTTATTATAAAGATCGGAACCGATGGCGGCATATATGCCCAGATCGTTAATATTCTGATTCTCGATCAAATTGGGATTGGTATGAGCCTGGATCAATCCGTTTTCATCAATCAGAAAGGCTTCCAGATCATAATCGCGCTCAAAATTTTCAAGTAGCTCTTGAACATAGTTCATTTCAATTCCAACCCCGATCACACCCAGAAGGTTTCCCTGCTCATCCAGTATTTTGCAATTAATAAAGATGGTCAAGCGCTGGTTATCGACCTGATCCTGATCAACATCCAGAGCATAGAGCTTATCCTGACTGATAAATTGATAGTACCATTGGTCATGGTCATCCAGCGGTGAAATGGTTTTAAACAAACCATTGTAATGAAAATAATTAAGAGAGCTGGCTGAAACCAGAAAAACGGAATGATAATTGTATTTACTCCGGATTCCCCACAGATAATCAATGATTTCCTGATTCTGCTGAGGATCTTCCTGCTGGAGCCACTGCTTGACAAAACTGTCGTTGGCCATGGTTAGGCTGACAAAAATAGGCTTGGTCAGTTCATTGTTGATTTCTGAATAGATATTAGTAGAGGTGAGTTTGGAAATATTTAGGACATCATCCTTGATGATCTTGCTATAGGTTGTAAAGCTGAAAAATACAATCGCCACGATACCTATGAGTATGATCAGTGAGATTAGCAGGCCAATCTTATTTCGTTGTTTCATAGAGTCCTCATTCGTTTATTTTTATTTCAATTTTAAACATTAAAAAGAGCTTTTGTCAATCACAATTAAAAAAATCGATGATTAACAAAAGCTCTTTTATGGGCAGATAGGATTATTCAGGTGATTTGTTTTAAGAACTAAATACTTAGATCAATATGCTGAATCGTTCCGGCAGAACCGTTTTCGTTAAGATAGATGCCGGTACGCTGGAGTTGGCCATTGGTTTGATTGTTGGCTCCTTTAAGGGCAAAGCTGGTGCTGACGTTACCCAGATAAATGGCGCCGACGCCTTTTTGGCCGAGCGCCATTAACACATCATTGCCAGCGGCATCCTTGGACCAGATCTGCAGTTTATCATAAATGGGATCATTCTCGTCGATCCAATTATTGCCATCGGAATCATATTTAGCCAAATCATCAAAACCGTTGCCGCTTTGAGGACCGAAAAGCTCACTGCCATCATTGATTTTCCCATCCCCATTGAGATCCAAGGCCAGGAAACCGCTGCCGGGACCAACAAAGGAAATCTGATCGAGAGTGCCGTTGGCATCAATATCAAAGGCATATTTTTGCTGAGTCAGTGAAGCGGTGGCGGCACCGTAATTGATGACCAGTGGGTCAATCAGAAGCGGCTCATTGCCAGCCTTAATGTTGAGATTGGACTGGAACATGAATTCGCGGCTGAGGGAAAGCTGTAAATTGACATTGATTTCCCGACCATCGGCCGTTCTCACCATTGCCTGAGCTTGAAATGAAGTGCTTTGGGATTCGTAATGGGTGATGCTCTGATTGTATTCAAAGCCGCCACCAGAAGAAGTGCCGGCATTGCCGCGGGGCTGAGTGCCAGCTAAGCCTTGCGCCCATCCGGCCGCAGCGGATAGTAGCGAGCTTCGGCTGGCATAGGCACTTTGGATGGCCTGTCCCATTTTCGGATCTTCCAGCGTTGCCTTTTGAGGCTTGACGAACTTCACTTTTTTTCCGGTTAGGGCTTCAATCATTCGTTTTAACAGGGTAAGCTGCTGTTCTTCTTTGCTGGAGAGCGAAGCGGTTTCATCTCCCGAGGTCACTGTTGACACTGGGATTTGGCTTGACATAGGGGTTTGAGGGGATAAATTCTTAGCTTGTTCTGATAGTTCAAGGATATCCATCCCCTTTGCAGAAGCGCTGGCTGTAGTTGAAGTTACGGTATTGCCTTGAGCATCCCAGACTCTCAAAGACCCAACAGATTTGGTCGCTTCCTTATAACTGCTTTGACTTGCCATCGCGACGGTTGAACTTTCTATTTTCATAAATCCACCTCCATATTTTTTTCGAAATGATTACGTCTGAAAAAGACGTAATCTGTTAGATGTAATATCGGCAGATTAAAAAAAAAGATAAGTACTAAATTTAATAAAGTTGATTAGTTCTCAGGACCAAGTGTCACGGTCTTACCTTCAAGAATCATATTGGTGGTTCGTACCGCACACATTTTGCCGCACATGGAGCAGCTATGCTTATCTTCGGTGGGGGTGCTTTCGTAATAGTCTTTGGCTTTTTCACCATCAATGGCCAGCTCGAACATGGTGTCCCAGTCGATCTTTCGCCGGGCGTCGGACATTTTGTTATCCCAGTCTCGGGCGTTGGGTATGCCCTTGGCAATGTCGGCGGCATGGGCGGCAATTTTGGTGGCGATGATCCCGTCCTTAACATCATTGATATCAGGAAGTCGCAAATGCTCAGCTGGGGTAACATAACAAAGAAAATCCGCTCCATTGGCAGCGGCGATGGCACCGCCGATAGCGGCGGTAATATGATCATAGCCCGGGGCAACATCGGTTACTAAGGGGCCAAGAACATAGAAGGGCGCGTTGTGACATAATTTCTTCTGAAGAATAATATTAGCTGCGATTTCATTGATCCCCATATGTCCAGGTCCTTCAACCATAACCTGGACATCTTTAGCCCAGGCTCGCTTGGTCAGATGTCCCATTTCAATCAGTTCACTGAGCTGAGAAGCATCGGAGCTGTCATCAGTGCAGCCAGGGCGCAGGGCGTCGCCCAAACTGATGGTGACATCAAATTCCCGGAGGATCTCCAGAAAATCATCATAATATTCATAAAAGGGATTTTCATTACCCGTCATTTCCATCCAGGCGAAGAGCAGGGAGCCGCCTCGGGAGACAATATTGGTTCGCCGCCCATCCCGTTTAAAGGCTTCTATCGCCCGTTTATTAATGCCGGCATGAATGGTCATAAAATCAACCCCTTCTTCGGCGTGGGCTCGGACAACCCGCATAAAATCCTGCGGTGTAATCGCAAGCAAGTCTTTTTCAAGATAACCAATGGCGTCATACATTGGAACGGTGCCGATCATCGCGGGAGACATGTTAATGAGTTGTTTTCTAAAAGTGTTTGTTTTTCCGTAGTTGCTTAAATCCATAATCGATTCGACCCCAAATTTTAAAGAGAGGTTTACCTTTTCCAGTTCCGCCTCATAGTTGTTACAGTCCCCAGATACGCCAAGATTCACATTGGTTTTTGTTTTCAGACCGGTGCCGACACCTTCCGGCGAAAGGGAATGATGTCTTATATTGGCAGGTATAGCAACCTGGCCGCAGGCGACCAGAGCCATGAGCTTGGCAGCATCCAGATTTTCCTTTTGCGCCACTGTCTTCATTTCCGGGGTGATAATCCCCTTTTTTGCCGCTTCCATTTGAGTTTTGTAGTTTCTCACAATAGTTTCCTTTCAGATTTGAGATTTTTGTGTATAAAAAAAGTGCCTTCCTGAATAGGAAAGCACTGAGAACACGTATTAGAAAATTAGCCAAAACGCCTTGCCTCCCTACGTTAGTATTAACTAACAGGTTCAAAGGGTCAGGTTTTAACCTTCTCAACTATATAAGTCCCCCCGCAAATCAGTATTTAATTGTGTGTATTATATCATGTAAAATATAAATGTCAAGATCCGGGGATCAGATTATCAGAAACAAAAAAAGACTGATTTAAGGGAATAATAGGTGAGTTCAATTTATAAGAAACAAAAAAATTATAAAAATTGGGACTGTCATTTTTGCTTGATTATTGTTATGATAAGGGCAATAAGTTTTGATCAACAAAAAGATTAGGAAAATTAGATGCTGCTTATTATTTTATAAGATGAGAATTGATAACAAAAATGAAAACGATTGAGCTGGTCTTAAACAGGTTATGACAAAGCAGACTGAGATGGTATCAAATGAAACTCAAATATAATACAATTGTGATTGCGCTGTGTAGTGCCGCCCTGCTTTTAGGGCTTACCTATGGGATCTTTTATTGGGTCTTCTACGGCTATCTTGATGAAGCCCAGAAACTTCAGATTGACAAAGATTTTGAAATGGTTGAAATGATCATCGAAAATGAAAAAGAAAATCTTAACAGTATTTTGAAGGATTGGGCCTACTGGGACGATACCTATAATTTTATTAGTGACCGAAATCCTGGTTATGTAACCGCCAACCTTAATGAGGAGTCGTTAGAATACCTGAATTTAAATATGATGATTTTTATCAATCTAACTGGCGACGTGATCGGGTATGGGGGTTTTGGCCTGAAAAATGAACAAACGGCGGCGCTGATGGAAAACATCAGACAAAAAAACTTATATACCGGGCTACTGACAGATGATGAGGACGTCAGAACAAATCTGATGATACTTAACGGACAGCCGTATTTGATTGCCTCCGGGTGGGTTAATAATTCCAACCTTACGGCAACAAGCAATGGCACGATCGTGATGGTAAAAACCGTAGATGACGAAATGACCGCTTATATCGAGGCGCTAACCGGTGTTAATGTAGAATTAAGAGAAGCCGGGGCGGTCGAAAATATTCAGGAAAACCAAATTTTCAAGAGAGACTTCGCGGGAAAACCCTATCTCACCGCCAGCCGACTGCAACGCGATGGTGATGACGAAAAAACCATGTTGATGACTATTTCCCGGGTTGAAGAAAACTTTAGCTTTATAAAGCATCAGTTTAATCTGTTTATGGCCAGTTTTGTGGGGATACTTTTGTTACTCCTCATTATTAATTATTTTTTAGTCAATCGTTATTTTTTTAAGAGAATAGAAAAGCTGATCGCCTTTACCAAAGAAGTGGGATTAAAAGGTGATACGACCTTATCCATCGAAATGGACGGAAGGGACGAACTCAAAACCCTGGCAGTTTCAATCAACCAGATGCTTAAGGAAATTGATCAGGCCAATCAGAGTATCGAATCGAATATCGCGAAAAGTAAAATCGATGAGCAAGAAATCTTGTTTTTGAGTTATTCAGATCCCTTGACACAGCTAAAAAATCGCGATTACATGAAAAGCCAGTTTAAAGTTCTTAGTCAACAACAAGGGGTTCACTATTTTATTATTACTCAACTTTCCCAGCTTAATTGACCAAACAAAGCCTTTATAAAAGAGGCCTGAGAGTCAATCCATTGCTGGAGTTGATTTTTTAACAGTGTAGACTTTCTAGAGCCTACCAAATTTAATTGTTCAACAAATAAGCTCATCAAACTTTGAAGAGCGGTTGAGAGTGACATATCCTGGATGTCGTCACAAAGCCTGAAGAATAATTCGCACAAGGTTTTATCATCATTTTCGCTTCGGCGAAGCCATTCCAGCAGGATGTATCGGGTAAAAACAATGGTTGTGTGGCTGATCATCATATCATAGCTTCGCCCCTGAAATTCGGTACCAAGCTTCATGAGTGACTTAGTGGATTTGAAGAAAACTTCTATGCTCCACCGATTCCCATAAATGCGGATGATTTCTTCATCAGACAAGGATAAATCGGTACTGAGTACTGTCAGCCAATCACTTTTTTTATTACGGTTTCTAACAAAAACAAGTTTAACCGGGATCCCGTTTTTCGTTTTTACAATGATAGATCCAAACTGGTTTCCGGGCGTATGTTTCGGCAAGCGTTTTCGCAATTCCGAAAGGCTATAAAAACCTTCTTTGTAGTGATAACGTTGCTTCAACTGCTTAACCATCCCAATCACATCCAGTCCCTCATCCAGAATGGCCCGAATCATGGGTTCGTGGGTAAACCAGCTATCCATTAAAACATAATCTGCCTGAATACCTTGCTTTAGCGCATTTCTGATCATTTGAACAGCGACATCGGTTTTCTTTTTGATGGCTTCGCTTCGGCGTTTGTAACCACTGGTGCGTTTGTCAATTGATTCTGAAACTTCTTGTATCCGTTTTTTTTGCTGGCCGATGACATCATCGCAAAATCGGTTGGCACAAAACTGTAACCATCGGTCCAGCCAAGCGCCAGCAGGGTAAACCCTTTGATGAAGCGATGGTCGGCGTGGTCATAAAGATTGGCCAGCAATTCAACATGCTTGCTCCGGTTCCGGCTGATCACCGAATCATCCAAAACAAAAGCCTTGACGCGATCCGGACGAGTCAACCGGCTGAATGACGTAATGACTTTAGCAGACAGCGAT
>Ga0180017_100115_pt1 | contig 31844 bp, 27 predicted proteins | sample KR46_S_MetaG_FD_129674 | JGI IMG/M metagenome (GOLD analysis project Ga0180017, IMG submission 129674) | Groundwater microbial communities from the Olkiluoto Island deep subsurface site, Finland - KR46_S_MetaG | ecosystem: Environmental > Aquatic > Deep subsurface > Groundwater | place: Finland...
CATGGCCGGAACGGCCAAAAAACGTACCATGATCGTGGCCTACCCCTTGGACGTAACCAAGCAGTAGTCGGATTCAAAAAACTGGACGGTAAAAAAAATTAAACTTTCAGCCTGCAATTGGCCAAAAAAGGCTTGCTTTTTGGACCGCAGCTGGATTAAAGGCTTTTCAGGCGTCAGATGATTTGTTTTTTTCACAGCAAAAGGAGAAAGAACATGAAACGTTTTGCACTCGTAGCTCTGGTTGCCGCCCTGCTGTTTAGCATGGTCACCAGCGCTTCCGCCACCGAACTGAAAGTTCGTGGCAACATTGACGTATACGGCATATGGTCCGCCAACCTGTACGACTTCGATTCTGACACAAGCGATAGCGACAACTACAGCACTACTCAGCGCATGCGCACCTACTTCGATTACGTTGCCAATGAAAACCTCAAGGCTGTCTTGGGCCTGGAAATGGACGTAGTATGGGGTGTAGGCGATTCTGGCGATTGGGGCACCGACGGCAACACCGACGACCCGATCGAACTCAAGCATGCCTACTTGGCTTTCACCTTCCCGGACACCCAGATCAGCGTCCAGGCCGGTCTGCAGTACGTAGCTCTGCCCAGCGTCTTCGGTAACCCCGTATTCGACGATGACGCCGCCGCTATCACGGTTAGCGCTCCCATCAACGAAATGTTCGCTGTTACCGTCGGCTACACCCGTGGCTACGACGGAAGCTCTTCTTTCACCAAGGAGGAAGGCAAAGGCAACGACGACAAAGACATGGCTTTTATTGCCGCTCCCATCACTCTTGATGGCTTCAGCATCGCTCCTTATTTTGGTTATGCCTGGATCGGCGAGAACGCCGGGACCCTTGCCGATGCCGACGATGACTCCACTGTATGGGTTCTTGGCGCCAACGCCGAGTTGACCATGTTCGACCCGCTGACCTTTGCCGCCGACCTGATCTACGGCGTCGGTGAAAACGACGACTACGAAACCAAGGGCTGGTACGGCGCTCTGGCCGCTTCCTACAAGATGGAAATGCTGACCGCCACCCTGTTCACCACCTACTTCTCCGGTGCTGACGACGATGATGACGAAGACAACTACCTGCCGACTCTGGCTGAAGGCTGGGGCCTGACTCCCTACATCGGCGGCGTACGCGCTTTCAGCGGCTCCTTTGATACCTTCTCCGGTATCAACGCCGACATGAATCTTGCTTCTTGGGTTGTCGGCCTGAAGCTTGCCAAGATCCAGTTCATCGACAAGCTGACCCACGACCTGACCATCGCATACGCTATGGGCACTAACGATGAAGATGCTACTGACGCTGACGGTGATTCCTATGCTTTCAACGAAGAAGATTCCGCTTGGGAAATTTACTTCGTCAACAAGTACATGATCTATGAAAACCTGGCCGCCATCAACGAACTGGGCTATTTCGCTCCTGATTTCGACGATCGCGACGAAGACGATTCCTACTTCGCCACCGTCGGCTTCCAGTACAAGTTCTAATTCGGGTTTTCACACCTGACGCCAAAAGGGCCGGAGACGCAAAACTCCGGCCCTTTTTTTGCGCGGTATTCACCGATGATGAACCCTGGAAGCGGTAGTTCACCCCTGATGAAGGAATTGACTTTTGGGGGGTTCGGGGCATAGGGATTTTGTTGATTCGCAAAGCGACTCCCTGGGAGAGGGGATGGATTCCCGCCTTTGCGGGAATGACACGAAGCGGTGAACGTATTTCTGTCATTCCCGTGAAAACGGGAATCCTGCTTTCATCCGCCCATCACCATACTTAAAGAACCCATGCGAGCTTTTCATGCCTTTGAGACTCCTTGAATATACTTCCCCTGCCGACTGGCCCGGCATCGACTCCTGGCTGTCGCGGCGCGACGCGGGGGAGGACAATGTCGAGCCGATTGTAACCGACATTCTGGCCCAGGTTCGCACTCGCGGTGACGAGGCCGTGGCCGAGTACACCCGGCGTTTTGACTGTCCGGACATGACCGCCGAGGCTCTGCGCGTCCCGGAGCAGGACATTGCCCTGGCTCTTACGCAGATTCCTGCCGCCGATGCGGACATCATCCGCGAGGCCGCCGCCAACATCCGTGATTTTCACCTGCGCCAGAAGCAGAATTCCTGGATCACCACCCCGGCCCCCGGCACCACTCTGGGTCAGCTCGTGTTGCCCGTGGACCGGGCGGGGCTTTACGTGCCCGGCGGTCAGGGCGGGGAGACCCCGCTCATATCGAGCCTGCTCATGAACGCCATCCCGGCGCAGGTCGCAGGGGTTCAAACCATTTGCGTGGTCAGCCCACCGCGCAAAGACGGAAGCTTGAACCCCTATATCCTGGCCACCGCCGCCATCCTGGGGCTCTCCAACGTCTTCATGTGCGGTTCCGCCTGGGCCATCTCGGCCCTTGCTTACGGCACTGAAAGCATACCCAGGGTCGATGTCATCGCCGGACCTGGCAACATCTTCGTGACCACGGCCAAGCGCCTGCTGGTCGGGCAGGTCGGCATCGACATGATCGCGGGCCCCAGCGAAATCGCCATCCTGGCTGACGCTTCCGCCAAGCCCAAGTGGCTGGCTGCCGACATGCTTTCCCAGGCCGAGCACGACCCCTTGGCTTCGAGCATCCTCGTCTCTGCGCACAGCGATCTGCTGGCCGCCGTGCAGAGCGAGCTGGTTACGCAACTCGCTGCCTTGCCGCGCCACGAGATCGCAGCCAGATCCCTGGCCGAGTGGAGCGCGCTCATTCACGTGCCGGACCTTGATGTTGGCATGGACCTCATCAACCGCCTGGCTCCCGAACATTTCGAACTGAGCGTGTCCGACCCCTGGGCGCTCATCGGCTCCGTGCGCAACGCCGGGGCCGTATTCATGGGGCACAGCACACCCGAGCCAGTGGGCGACTATTTCGCCGGGCCCAACCATGTGCTGCCCACCCTGTCCACGGCGCGCTTTTCCTCGGCCCTGTCCGTGGACACATTCTGCAAGAAGACCAGCCTCATCTGTACCGATCAGGCATTCCTGAACGCCCACGGGTCCAAAGTGGCCCGTCTGGCCCGTCTGGAAGGCCTGGAAGCCCATGCCCGCAGCGTCGAACAACGTTTGGAGAAACCATGAAAATAGTGACCAAGACCCAAATTCGCGAATTTCCGCTCCTGTCGCGCGGAAAGGTGCGCGATATCTACGAGATTGATCCGCAGACCCTGCTCATCGTGACTACGGACCGCATGTCCGCCTTTGACGTGATCATGAACGAGCCCATCCCTTACAAGGGCGTGGTTCTGAACCAGATCACCCTCTTCTGGATGGATGCCTTCAAGGATCTGGCGGCCAACCACCTCCTGGCCACGGACGTGCGCGACTTTCCCGCTGCCCTGGCCCCGCACGCCGATGAACTGGAAGGCCGGTCCGTGCTGGTCCGCAAGGCCAAGCCCCTGCCCATTGAGTGCATCGTGCGCGACTACCTGACCGGGTCAGGCTTCAAGGACTACAAGGCCACGGGCGCGGTGTGCGGCTACAAGCTGCCCGCCGGACTGGTCGATTCCGACAAGCTGGAGACGCCGCTTTTCACCCCGTCGACCAAGGCGGACCTGGGCGCTCACGACGAAAACATCACCGTGGCCGACGCAAGGTCACGCATCGGCGACGGCCTGCTCAAGAAGATCCAGGAGCTATCCCTGGCCATCTATTCGCGTGGCCGCGACCTGGCCGCTCAGCGCGGGATCATCATCGCCGACACCAAATTCGAATTCGGCCTGAACGAAAAGGACATCCTGCTCATCGACGAAGTGCTGACCCCGGATTCCTCCCGGTTCTGGCCAGCGGACAAGTACGTCCCGGGCCAGGCGCAGCCGAGCTTCGACAAACAGTACCTGCGCGACTGGCTGAGCGGGACGGGCTGGGACAAGACCCCGCCGCCCCCGGCACTGCCTGCCGAGGTCATCGCCGAAACACAGAAAAAATACCTCGAAGCGTACGAACTGCTGACGGGTTCCCCCTTGCAATTGCCGTAAGGCACAAACTACCGGAGACAATCCATGCTCGTTCAAGGGAAAAAAGCCCTGATTTTCGGCGTGGCCAACGACAAGAGCATCGCCTACGCCATTGCCAAAGAGCTAAAAGACAATGGCGCGTCCATCGCTCTGAGCTATGCGGGCGAGGCGCTCAAGAAACGGGTCGAGCCCATCCATGAGGAGCTTGGCAGCGATTTCCTGTTCCAGTGCGACGTGGCCGACGATGCGGCCATCGCCGAATCCGCGGAACTGGTGAAGGAGAAGTGGGGCAATTTCGACATCCTCGTCCATTCCGTGGCCTTCGCCAACCGCGATGACCTCAAAGGCCGCTATGTGGACACCTCCCGCGAGGGCTTCCACTTGGCTCTGGACATCTCGGCCTACTCACTGGTGGCCATCAGCAAGGCTTACGAGAGCCTCCTGAACGACAACGCCTCCATCATGGCCATGACCTACTACGGCGCGGAAAAGGTCATCACCCATTACAACGTCATGGGTGTGGCCAAGGCGGCGCTGGAGTGCAGCGTGCGTTACCTGGCCATGGACCTTGGCGAGCGCGGCATCCGCGTCAACGCCATCAGCGCGGGCCCGCTCAAAACCCTGGCCTCGTCGGGCATATCGGGTTTCAAGACCATCCTGTCCACTATCGAAGAACGCGCCCCGCTGCGCCGCAACATCATCCAGGAAGACGTAGGCAAGACCGGCCTCTTCCTGGCCTCGGACCTGTCCCGCGCCATCACCGGCGAGGTCATCTACGTGGACTCTGGTTACAACATCATGGGCATCTGAGGCCCTTGCAGCCAACTACCTACATTGAACCCCTTCCCGCGAAGGGGTTTTTTGTTGGTTTCCGTTTCACTCTTTGAGTCGTCCGCCGCATGTTATCGCCATTCACGTTTCGAAATGCGTGGTGATAAGAAAGATGAAGATGGATTCCCGCCTTCGCGGGAATGACGTGGAGGCATGCGGGAATGACATAGCGTGGTGCGGGGGTGAGATGAAGATGGATTCCCGCCTTCGCGGGAATGACATGGAGGCATGCGGGAATGACATAGCGTTTTGCGGGAATCCATCTTCCAGCAGCGAGTGATACCGAACCCCACCAGCGCCTCGAGGCCCGTTGTCGGCATGGCCCTCGGCCCCGTCGGCTGTCTGACTGAGCCAGGCATCGTTTGTTGAATCGTTGCCTGACGGACTGTCCGGATTCATCGCCCTGCACGCAACGATTCAACTCTACGAGGCCCGCGAAGGAGTTCCGGCGGGGCTGAGGGACATGTCGGCAGCGGGCCGCGGGCCGTAAACGCATCTCAAATCTAAAGAGGAAAATGGATCCCCGCCTGCGCGGGGATGACTAGATAAAGAAACAGATTGAAATCCAGATTCACAATGGATCCCCGCCTGCGCGGGGATGACTCTGTGGTAGGCGGTACGCACACGAATAGATCGACGGCTTGCCACTTACCATGTCATCATTTCCTCCTACAACTTGCCGCACGCTTAAACATGCTTATTTCCAGAAAGTTCCACCTCACCACAAACCGGAGGCCCTCCTCATGGAAAAAATACACGCCGTCTGCCCAAGCTGCCAGACCGTCAACGCCGTGCTCACCGAGCGCCTGCGCCAGCACCCGGTTTGCGCCAAGTGCGCGACTCCCCTGCTGCCCGCCAATCCCGTGGATCTCACCGACCAGACCTTCGAGCGCTTCACAACCCGCTCCACCCTGCCCGTGCTCGTCGATTTCTGGGCTCCGTGGTGCGGACCGTGCAAGATGATGGCACCGGCTTTTGCCCAGGCTGCGGCCGCCCTGCATGGGCAGGTGATCCTGGCCAAGATGCACACCGAGGCCCAGCGGGCCGTGCCGTCCCGGTTCAACATCCAGTCCGTGCCGAGCCTGGTCCTTTTCCGCCAAGGCCGGGAGATCGCACGCACTGCCGGAGCCATGCCCGCAGGCCAGATCCAGGCCTGGGTGAAAGGGCAACTCTAACCACACCACCTGCCGCAAACCACGTCCACTCAACGGGCGCAAGTGAATTGAACGGAGGCAGCCTATCGCAGCAACAAACCTTCGATTTTGGAAAAATGACTGTCCCGCGTGAACAGCGGAAGCCCATGCTGAAAGGCCGCCGCTGCGATCCAGACGTCGTTGGTGGGAATGGGCGTCCCGCTGCGGCGGAGTTGATCGAGAACGGCGCAATAATGCTGGGCCGTGTACTCATCGACGGGGTACAGGGCCACTCGGGGAGAATCGAGAAATATCCCGAGCTGCCTTTTGTTTTCCTCTTCCCGCGCCCCCCCTTTGAATCCGGAAAAGAGTTCTCCCATGGAGATGACGCTCAGGCCGATGTGTTCCGCCTGCCGCAATACGCCGACAATGTCCTGGTCACCGCGCAGGGCGCCGGAATAGATATTGGTGTCGATGAGGATTCTGTTCATGTCCAGAGTTCCTCGTCGATCTGCCGCTCTGCGTCGATCCTGCCCTGGATGGCGGCATGCTCCTCAACGCTCCAAGTTCCAAAAAGGCCGTCCAAATCGTGCCATTCCCGAGAAAATCGCTTTTCCTTGCCCACCCCGACCTGTTTGCGCAGGACATCCAGCACGAAATTATTGACACTTTTTTGATCGTTCTTGGCAGCATTCTTGATGAGTTTCCCCAAATCCTCATCCACGCCGCGAATACTTAATGTCTTCATCGATGCCTCCTTTTATGACTTCATAGTGCATTCAAAATATGCTTTCAACGTGCAAATTGTCAACGGCAAGGCAAATCGGTCCCGGAGGCTTTCGTAAATTCAAAACTGGAATTTCCGGCAATTTTTCCCTTGCCAAACCAAGTGCTCTGACATAGAGACTTTTTTCTCGAACGCGGAGAGGTGGCCGAGTCTGGTTTAAGGCGCACGCCTGGAAAGTGTGTGTACCTCAACGGGTACCGGAGGTTCGAATCCTCTCCTCTCCGCCATTTTTGAAAATTTAAAGGGAAGCCGGGTGGCGTAAACGCTGCCAACCCCGTCAGGTCCGAAAGGAAGCAGCGGTAACAGTTGTTTCCGGGTACCCGGCTTCCCTGGCAGGGGCGAAAATTTCGCTCCTGCCTTTTTTTTTATGCTTGGGCTAAGTTCGGCGCGCAGCCCTTCCCCATGCGCGGCCTGTAATTATATTTACTGATAGCGCGCATTACAGTACCAGTTTCCTTCCCGCATCCATCTCGTTTGTGGAATCAAACTCATCAAGGAGGACTTGTGACAAAATTCTCATTCCTGGGAGCCATCATTCTCAGCCTGGGCCTCATCCTGCTGACCATGCCCGACCTAGCCGACGCCAAACGCATGGGCGGCGGCGGCTCCTTCGGGAGCAAGCCGTCCTATTCCAAACCCGCAGCGCCCGCCTCCTCGCCCGCGCAGCAGGCCGCTCCCGGCGCTGCCCCCATGGGCGCACGCGGCGGCATGCTTGGCGGCATGCTTGGCGGCATGCTCATGGGTGGACTGCTTGGTTCCCTCTTTTTTGGAGGAGCGTTTTCCGGAATCGGCATGATGGACATGCTGCTCATTGGTGGCGGCCTCTTCCTGCTGTTCCGCTTTATGCGCAGCAGACAGCCTGCCGCGCAAACCGCCGGAGGACCTTCCCAAACAACTGAAATGAATCGCGGAGCCTGGGACAACCTGCGCACCGCACAGCAGCATACATCAAGTTCGGCCCCGGATTACCCGGCAGGCTTTGACGCCAAGGACTTTCTGGGCGGCGCCAAGGCTGCATACACCCGCCTGCAGGGAGCCTGGGACGCCCGCGACATGGACGATCTGCGCCAGTTCACCTCTGCAGAGGTTTTCGCCGAACTCCAGTCCCAGACTGAAGGGGACCCCGGTCCCAGCAAGACGGAAATCCTGTTCCTGGAAGCCTCTCTGCTGGAAGTCAAGACTGTCGGCAACCAGACCATCGCCACGGTCCTTTTCGACTCCATGCTGCGCGAGGATTCCGCCTCGGCCCCGGCCGAACAGGTCCGCGAGGCGTGGCATTTCAGCCGCTACGAATCCGATGGCGGAAGCCACTGGGTAGTGGAAGGCATCCAGCAGCTGGAAAAATGACCGGTTCGGACCTGAACCGCGAAGACAACATACCCTGCCCGATCTGCGACAAACCGGCGCAGATCGTAGGCAGGTGAGCCGTGGCGCGCATCTCCTGCAGGTACTGCGGGAGCAACGTATCGGCCAGCGCTCACAAGGACGCCGTAGAGGCATATAAAGAAGGCCTGTGCTCCGGAAACGTGTTGTTCCCGGAAGCGCCCTAGAACGCAAACTTCATTTGACAAGGAATCCGTGCATGAAAAGAATCCTGTTCCTGACGCTGCTCTTTTGCACCGTTGCGGCCAGCGCGCCGGCCGCTGCGCCGGAGGCGGCGCTGCAGGCGCTTATGCTTGGCAATGAAAAATATGCCCTGCAGCAAAGCCTGGAGCCCGCCACCCTGGCCATTGTCGTTGCTGACCCGGCCATTGAAGTTCCGTTGGCCGACCTTTTCGGTCTGCCCGAATCGCGGCTGGCCGTGATCAGGCCCGAGGGGTCCTTTGGCCCCGAAACCAGCCTCGCAGTACAGGACTCCGACCTGACCGCGCCGCTGGTCGTCATCCTCGGCCAGGACCAGGATGCTGTTTGGGCGGTCTATGCCAACATCGTGCAAGCCTCTCCGGACCTGATCCACGCTGTTTTAAAGGGCCGGGTTTCGGCTCAGGGCGCGGTAGTGGACTCCGATGGCATGGTCACTGTCCTTGGCGCGCACCCCGAATTGCAGACCCTGGTCGGCCAGTACCTGCTCGGTGCACCCGCCCCGGCCGAGCCTGAAGCTGCGGCTGACGCTCCCGCCGAAGCTCCGGCTGAAGCGGTTACTGAAGCCCCGGCCGAAGCTGCCGAGGAGACGGTAGCCGAAGAACAGGCGGCAGTGCAGCCAGCAGATGATGAGGCCAATGCGCAGGAAGCGGCAACAGAGGAAAGCGCGGCCCAGCCTGAAAACGCCGCTGCGCCCGCCGAAGCCACTCCCGCTGCCGAAGCCAAGGACGCTCAGTCCTCCGGCGGCGGTTCCGGCGTCCTGATCGCCATTCTTTTCATCGCGGCCCTGGTGGGCACCATCGTGTACATGGAAAAGACCGTACTCAAATCCTGATCGCTGAGCTTGCCTGTTTTCAAACGGCGTGCGGACCTGTCCGCGCGCCGTTTTTTTATTGATGATTCCCGCTGTTTGCTCCCTTTGAAAAAGTAGCTTTCGATCAGAAGAATCCTTGAAATATCCCTGCGGGTGGAATAAATTTGAGAATCTTTTCCCAAGCAGCGGCACCCCATGCGCTCGCGGCAAAGCTGCTCATCACAAACTTTTAATCAGGGGTTCAACATGCACATCCAACGTCTAATCCTGACTTTCCTGCTTGTTTTCGCACCGATTGTGGTCATGGCATCTTCTTCCGAGGTCCATCCAGTCAGTCCCGAAAAAAGCCTCCAGATGCTCACCGAGGGCAACCTGCGCTTTGCCCTCGGCCAATCGACCCACCCCAACATCAGTTTCTCCCGCCGCCTGCTGACCACCACCGAAGGTCAGGTGCCCTTTGCCACGATCATCGGCTGTTCCGATTCACGAGTCCCGGTGGAAATCCTTTTCGACCAGGGCGTGGGCGATCTTTTTGTGGTCAAGGTTGCGGGCAACGTGGCCGACACGGACGAAATCGGATCCGCCGAATACGGCGTGGACCACCTCGGCACCCCGGTGCTCATGGTACTGGGGCACACCTATTGCGGCGCGGTCACGGCCGTGGCCACGGGGGCCGAGGTGCACGGTAGCATCCCCGCGCTGGTGGACAATATCGTCCCGGCGGTGGAAAAGGCGCGGCACGAACATCCCGATGCGGAGGAGTCCGATCTGATCGCCCTGGCCACGGAAGCCAATGTCTGGCAAGCCATCGATGACATCCTGACCAAAAGTCAGGCCATTGCCGACCGGGCCAAGGACGGCCGGGTCGTGGTGGTCGGAGGCATGTACAACATCCTCACCGGCAAGGTGGACATCCTGGGCACTCACCCGGATCAGACCGAACTTCTTGGTGGCGTGACTCCGCCCGCACACGGGGCAATGCATGAGCAAATGCATGCTGACCCTGCACACGCCGAAAAAACCTCCGACACGGACCATGCGACTCCGGCAGTCGCAAAGGCCGGAGAGCACGAACAGACCACGGAAGTTCACAAGGAAGAAGCGCCTTCTTCCGGCGGGTTCGGATTCTTCTCCTTCATCATCTTCATCCTGTTGCTCGTCGGAGCAGTCTTCGTGCTGGACAAGAAAGTGCTCAAGTCCGACCAGGACTAAAAGAAAAACCCGGCCCAGCCGGGTTTTCTTTTCCGGATGTCACTGCAAAATTGTCGCGAGAGGACCTGAAACTCATTCCCGAGAAGGGAGAAATCCATTTTTTTCATACAGTTAAAAAGACATGGACACTTCTTTAAGGGGAAGACGGCTTACTGCAGTGACATCGTTTCAGACGGTATGCCCATAGCGGCACCCATGAAATTTCTGGTCACGCTCTTGTTCGATCACCGCATATTGTGTAACAGTTCTTAAAAACACACCTCATGTCCTGCGGAGCACCCATGACTCGGGTTTTGACCATTTTTGCAATGTTCGTCTTTCTGATTCCCGGGTCAGTCCCGGCCCAGGAGCAAACCTTGTCCTGCGGCGTCGCCACGGGGTTTCCGCCGTATCAGTTCACCTTGGACGGCGAAGCGGCCGGGTTTGATGTCGACGTGGCGAGAGCGGTCTGCATCCGACTCGGAAAAGAAGCCATATTCGAACAGCGCAATTGGGACGATATCGTGAACATGCTGCTCTACGGGCGTATCGATCTGGTCGCGGGCATGGAGGTCAACGCCTTCCGTTTCGATTATTTCGAATTCTCGACACCCTATGCCAAACGCCATGACGTGGTCTTTGTGCCTGCGAACAGCACCGTCGCAGGGGTTGAAGATCTTTTTGGGCTCATCATCACCGGAGACAGGCATTCCTTTTTGGAGCTGCACTGGAAAGAACAAGGCATCTTTCAGAACATCCGCATCATGCAAACGGGAACCAAAGAGGAGTCCATGGCGCTTCTGGGCCAGGGCAGGACTGCGGCGGCCATTATGCCGCTTGAGGTGGGGTGGTATCTGGCGGCGCAGCAGGGCATCGACGTGCGGGTACTGGTCAATCCGGACCCGGGATCCGACGTGGCCATCGCGCTGCGCAAGGGACAGCCCGATCTGCTCCTAAAAATCAACGACGCCCTGCGGGACATGGAGGCCGAGGGGGAGCTGGACGCCTTGCAGCGCAAATGGTTCTGCAGCGAGAATGGGACCCTGCCCCAGTGAGCCCCCGTGGCCGGGGCCGCACCGGACTCAGTAATCGCGGGCGTTCAAGACCGTGATCTGGTCGTTGAGGGTCCAGAAGTCGTAGATGTAGCCGATCAGAAAAAAACCGCCAGTCAGCATGTAGAGCACCCCCGTGACCCACTTGCCCATGTACATGCGGTGCACTCCCAAAATCCCCAGAAAGGTCAACAGAATCCAGGCCAGGGAATAGTCGATGCGGCCACCCCTGAAGCGCAGCGAGGCCGTGCGCTCCATGGACGGGATGAGAAAAAGGTCGACGATCCAGCCGACTAGCAAAAGGCCCAGAGTGAAAAAATAGATCGTCCCGGATATGGGCCGCCCGTAGTAAAAACGATGCGCCCCCGTGAACCCGAAAATCCAGAGCAGGTAGCCCATGAACCTGCTGTGCGTCTCTACCGTACGTTCTTCCCACATAACATCCTCGATTTCATTTGAATTGCGCCCAAAAGCATGCCTGCGGTTGTTGTACACACCGGCCAGCACCCTGCCCACCATCTGTTCGACTTGTTGACCTTTTTCGTTCAAAAAGCAATGATCCCGGCAACTCGGAGCAACAAGGAAACACCATCCCATGATCAATACAGACCGAATGACCACGACATTTCTCGACCTTCTGCGCATCGACAGCCCCTCGGGCCGTGAAAAGCTCGTGGCCGACCACCTGTGCGCCCTGCTCTCCGGCCGCGGCTATGACATCCACGTGGACAACGCCGGCTCATTTTTCGGAGGCGACACGGGTAACGTCATCGTCCGCGTGCCCGCCACTGGTCCCGGTGAGGCCGTGGCCTTCTGCGCGCACATGGATTGCGTTGAGCCCTGCCAGGGCGTCGAACCCGTGGTGGCCGACGGAATCGTCCGCTCCGCCGGGAGCACGGTCCTGGGCGGCGACGACAAAGCGGGCATCAGCACCATTCTGGAGGCCCTGTTCCACCTGGAGGAAGACAAGGTCCCACACCCGGAACTGTTCCTGATCTTCACGGTCTGCGAGGAATCCGGCATGATCGGGGCCAAGCACCTGGACCTGTCGCGGATCAAGGCCAAAGAGGTTGTGGTCATGGATTCTAGCGGGGATGTGGGCACCATCATTGTCCGCGCGCCGTCCAAGGCAGGCCTGTCCATCACCTTCCACGGCCGCTCGGCCCATGCGGGCATCGAACCGGAAAAGGGCGTGAGCGCCATCCAGATGGCCGCCAAGGCCGTGAGCCGCATGAAACTTCTGCGCATCGACGAGGAGACCGTGGCCAACCTCGGACGCATCGAGGGCGGCGGCCAGACCAACATCGTCCCGGACTCCGTCACCCTGACCGGCGAAGCCAGGTCGCAGAGCGACGCCAAGCTCATGGCGCAGATCGAGCACATGCGCCTGTGCTGCGTGGAGGCGTGCCGGGAACTGGGCGGAAACTTCGATTTCAGCCACGAAATCTCCTATCCGGCCATGGATGTCCCTGCCCACAGCATGCTCCTGCACCGCGCCCTGCACGCCTGCAACGACCTGGGCCTGACCGCCGCGGTCAAGGGCACGGGCGGCGGCAGCGACGCCAACATATTTTCCGGCAAGGGCCTGTCCTGCATCAATCTGGGCATTGGCATGAGCCGCGTGCACACCACGGATGAATTCATCCGCATCGAGGACATGGTAAAAGCAGTACAACTCACGGCGGCGCTGATGCAGAGGTAGGAGCCTGGGAGGATCCGAGCCCTACGGCCCGCGGCCCCCTGTCGGCATGGCCCTCGGCCCCGCCGGAACTCCTTCACCGGCCTCGTAGAGTTGAATCGCAGCCTGCAGGACGGGCAATCCGGACAGCGCGGCAGGCTGCGATTCAACAAACGATGCCTGGCTCAGTCAAACAGCCGACGAGGCCGAGGGCCATGCCGACAGCGAGCCTTGAGGCACTGGCGGGGGGCACCATTCTCGCGGCCGGATGCAGGAAGATGGATTCATACGCAAACAGGCGACCCTCGGGCCGCCTGTTTCATTTTTGCGGAACCTTTCGATTCCGCCTAGCCGAGCTTCTTCGCCAATAGCTGATTGACCAGCCCCGGATTGGCCTTGCCTTTTGATTTCTTCATGACCTGGCCGACAAAGAAGCCGGTCAGCTTCTTGTCTCCGCCCTTGTAGCGTTCCACTTCGGACGGATTCTCGGCCAAAACCTCGTCGACCAGGCCCTCAATGGCCGAAGTGTCTGAAATCTGTACCAGCCCCTTATCCTTGACGTAGGCTTCCGGGTCGCCGCCGGTCTCGAAAAGCTCCTTGAACACGTTCTTGGCGATGGTGCCGCTGATGAGCCCGTCATCGACCAGCTTGACCAGCCGGGCCAGATCCTCCGGCCGGAGCTTGCATCCATCCAGCATCACGCCGCGATCGTTCAATTCGCGCATGACCTCGCCCATGACCCAGTTCGAGATCTTCTTGGGCTCGCTGTAAGTCGCAAGCGCGGTCTCAAAATAGTCGGCCACCTCCTTCTCTGCCGTCAGGACGAGGGCGTCGTACCCGGGCAGCCCGAGCTCCTCCTGAAAACGGCGGCAACGGGCCTCTGGCAGCTCCGGCAGCTCCGCACGCCATTTCTCCATCCAGTCTTCCTCGATGATCAGGGGCAGGAGATCGGGGTCCGGAAAATAGCGGTAATCATGGGCCTCTTCCTTGCCACGCATGGAGCGGGTCACGCCCTTGGCCACGTCGAAGAGGCGGGTCTCCTGCACGACCTTTTCCCCGTCCTCCACCAGATCGATCTGCCGCTCCACCTCGTACTCGATGGCGCGCTGGATGTTACGGAAGGAATTCATGTTCTTCAGCTCCGCGCGGGTGCCGAACTCCTCCTGCCCGCGCGGGCGGATGGAGACGTTGGCGTCGCAGCGGAAACTGCCCTCCTCCAGGTTGCCGTCGCAGATGCCGAGGTACACCAGGATGGCGCGCAGACTCTTCAGATAGGCCACGGCCTCCTCGGCGGAGCGCATGTCCGGTTCGCTGACGATCTCGATGAGCGGCACTCCGGCGCGGTTCAGGTCCACGTAGGAGGCGTTGTCCGTCGCGGAATGGATGTTTTTGCCCGCGTCGTTCTCCATGTGGATACGGGTGATGCCGATGCGCTTTTCACCCTTTACCGTATGAATGACGATGTGACCGTGCTCGGCCACGGGCAGCTCGAACTGCGAAATCTGGTAACCCATGGGCAGATCGGGGTAGAAATAGTTCTTGCGCGCGAACAGGGAGCGGCGGTTGACGGTGCAGTCCACGGCCATGGCCATCTTGACCGCGTATTCCACGGCCCTGGCGTTCAAAACCGGCAGCATGCCCGGCATGCCCGTACAGACCGGACAGGTGTTTTCGTTGGGACCAGCCCCGAACTGGGTCGAACAGGAGCAGAATATCTTGCTCCTGGTCCTCAGCTGGGCATGAACCTCAAGGCCGATGACCACTTCGTAATCACGCATAAGAACTCCTTCCCCGGTCAGCCCGCGACGGGCCCGGCGGCGTACAATTCCGGGTTAAGGGCCGGATCGTTATACATTTTGCACTGAAAATATACCTTGGGGCTCTTGGCGCCCAGGGCGTAATCGTCGATCAGCTCCAGGACGGACCGGGACAGGTCCCGGTGCTGGGCTTCGAGCAGGGCCAGCTTGGTCCGGCAACCTTCCAGGTGCCCCGCATCCACATCCTCACGCGCGGTCTGCTCGCGCATGTGAAAAATCTTGAGGCTCAAGATGGAAAGGCGATCCAGGGCCGCGCCCAGGGTCTCGGTGTTGAAGCGGCGCGACTCCTCGGACAGATCCTTCTGGGCGGCAAAGGTGGCGACGACGCGCACCAGCCAGGCGTCGACCTGCTCCATGAGGTCGTTGCGCTGCTGGTTGAGACCGTCGATCTCGCGCTTGCAGGCGGTGATGACGCCGTCATCGACATCCTTGCGCCGGGCCCTGTCCTCGACGTGCCAGAGCAGGAAATTCTTCAGGTGCTGGCGCAGCACAAGCTCCACCAATCCGTCATCCGGACCGGCCGCAATGTCCGCCGGAGGGGACTCTTCGTGCCAGCGGACGACGCTGTCCAGCTGCGCAGTCCAGGCCCCGCGCAAAAGGTTTTTCAGGGCCAAAGAATCAATAGTCTGCATTGTCGGTCCTTTTTTTGAGCAGAAGAAAAACGCGGCTCGGGGCTTGAAGGTGTCCGGCCAGAAACTCGGCCATCTCTCCCGCCCCGCAAAAAAGATCCAGGCGGGTGCCCTTGATGGCCCCGCCCCGGTCCTGGGCCAGCCCAAGAAAGGCCGTGGGGGTGCGCGCACCATCGTTACCCGGCAGCTCCGTTTCCACGGCCAGGATGCCGCCAAGGGGCAGAAAGGCTGAATCAGTAGCCATGCTGACCATCGGCGTCAACGTCCGGCCCATGGCTCCCAGCGGCCCGTCCTGCGCGAGGCGGAAAAAGACGTAGCTGGGGTTGGTGCTGAGCAGTTCGCGCACCTCGTGCGGATGCTCGTGCAGATAGGCCCGGATACGCTGCATGGACATCTCTTCGGCGGGGATCATCCCGCGACGGATCATGACCTTGCCCAAAGACACATACTCGTGCCCGTTCTTGCCCGCGTAGAGCACGTGGCGCATGGACCCGTCAGGCAGGCGCAAGCGGCCCGAGCCCTGGATCTGCAGGAAGAAGACATCGACCGGGTCGCGGGTCCAGGCGATGGGCGTTTCCGCCGCCAGGGCCCCACGGCCGTCGATTTCCTCCCGCGAGAAAAAGGGGACAATTTCCTGGCCGTCCAAACGGTAGGTCAGGCTCTGCCCTTTCCAACGCGGATGAAACGCGCCCAGGTCCGCCGTACGCAAACCCGCCGGGAGCCCGTACAGCGGCACGGGAAAACGCGGATCGGGCTCAAGGCTGCCGTCCATCTCAGGCTCGTAGTAGCCGGTCATGAGCGGGTCGGGCCGAACCTGCAGCCACACGAACTCACGGGCCAGAAGGCCGGGATCCGCCGCGAGCCGGGGAACAACCACCAGCAGATGCTCCAGGGAAGAAGCCAGATCCGCCCAGGTGGCTTGCGGGCCATCCGGGCCAAAGGCAACCTGATCCGCCGGGCGGGTGCGCACGTAGGCCAGGGAGTGTTCGATGGCGCCAAGCAGGGCGTCCTCGTCCCCGGTCGCTGCCGCCGCGACCCAGGCCGAAAGTTCCCGGCCGGGGTCGTGCGGTGCCAGCTGCGGTTTGTCGGGCGTCACCGCGCAGGCGGCCAGGAGCGTCAGGCACAGGGCGGCAAACAGTTTCTTCACAGCCCGCGGCCCTTGTCCGTGATGCGCGCATCAAAATATTTGCCCACCCCGTACTCCATGCGCCGGAAGAAGCGCTTGGGTTCGGGACCAATGATCTGCATCTCGGGATGCTTGACCTGCATGTCGAGAGCGATGTGCATCTCCTTGGTGCAGCCCGTGGAGAAAGTTGAATCCTTGCCGTGCCATTCAGCCGGGACCGATTCGCCCATCAATTCGAAGCTGGTCTCGATGTCGGCCACGGTCTGGAAGCGCCATACGTCGATGAAACCGCTGCGCTGAACCCGCTCCCACATGTACATCAGATCGTCCCCGTCCATTCCTTCCACGAAATGCTCGGCAGGGTTGATGATCAGGAGGTTGGCGTGCCTGGAGCGCAGATGGGAGACAAAGGTGTTGACCACGCCGAGGGCGACCTTGGTCTGCCCGGGGATGCTGCCGATGATGGCGCTGTAGAACATGACCTGCCGAGCCATGCCCCTGGCCAAGCGCATGTGCGCGATGATGGAGTCGGCCTGGGCCACGATCTGCGATTCGGTGATCTTGGTCACGCGCGGCGATTTTTCCTTGAAGCGGACCTGGTCCAGCCCGTCGCGGTCCCGGTACAGGCACATGATGTCGCGGGTGAAGAGGTGCGAATTCTTGATCAGGCGGCGATGGTGGGGGAAATCCTTGGCAATGATCAGATCTGCCTCCTTCCACGATCGGGCGAAGGTCACGCTGGAGCGCCACAGGTTGAGCCGTTCGCGGGTGCCGTCGGACACGACCAGCAGGGAATTTTCACGCTGGACGCGCAGCAGCTCATTCTTGCTCATGCGGCTGTTCTCAATGAACAGCGCCTCGCCCAGGGCGTCCTGCAGGGCGCTGTCGTGCTCCACGTCCCAGATCACGGGACTGTCCAGACAGTATCCCTCCTTCAACGCCAGAATGACCTTGTGTCCCAGGCGCAGAAGGACCCGAATGAAACGCAGGTCGAAGATGATTCCGCCGCTGCTGGCCGGCAGATAAAGGATCTTGAGCTTTTTCTGTCCGCTGTCCGGCCCCATGACCCTGGTCATGATGGCCGCGAATTCGGGCCAGCGGCGGCAGATGTCTGCGGAAAACGACGCGTCGGCGCGGACCGCGTCCGGTTTCTCCCAGATCTCCGATCGCAGGGACAGACGGCAGAGACGGGCCATTTCGAGCAGGTCCAGTTCCCAGCGCAGGTTCATGATCGACGTGCAGCCCAGGGTGGATTCGGGGCAGGCATAGAGGCACTGGTTCATCTCCGGACTGGTCATGAATTCGAGGGCGCGCTTGTTGGCCAAGCGTTTTTCCTCGCGCTGCGGATCGTGGACGCCGCTCATGGCCATGAAGATGGTCATGAGTTGCTTCAGAAACCGCGAAGGGATGAGAAACGGGGAATGCAGCACCTGCCGGACCTTGTGCCGGGACAGGGCGAAAATCTTGCGCCGGGTATAGCGGTCTTTGATGTTGATGCGCGCCAGGTGCACCAGCAGACGCCATTTCTCCCGGTACTCCTGACGCAGGGCCGAAGACAGGCGGGTGTGCAGCAGGTTTTCGAACATCTCGTCCGAGCAGGGCACGAAAACCTGGTCGTCGTCCACATCGACCATGAAGCGCAGTTGTTCCTGCTGGGCGTTTTCCACCGGGTTGACCGTGGGCTCGATATTGTTCTCGGTCATGAAATGCAGCAGCCAGGCGTCAAGATACGGGTCCCGCCCGTAACGCAGCTCGCGCACCGATGAAATATCCGGCAATTTGGACATCTGCTCTCCCGTCTGTGAGGGTCAAAGGATTCGTGTTCACTGAACGCTTAAAAAGGGCCGCGCACGTACAGGCCGCCGGTAAATTGGCCCGGAAACACTTCCCGGTCAAGCTCCGGCTCATCAAAATGCCCGGGATGCATGGCCATCCCGCATATTCCTGCGTCCTTTTACGTCAAAAAGGCGCACGGGCATCGTACCCGTGCGCCTTAAAAGGGTTCTACCCAAGCGGGATCAGTTGCCGCCGCTGATCAAAAGCCCTTGGTGGAGGGCCCGGTGGAGGCGGAGGTTCCGGCGATCTTGGACAGGTAGGTGTCGCCCAGGGTCTCGATGTGCGTGCCCACGTTCTCGAAATAGTTCATGTGGGCCTGCTCCTCCTCGATGATGGTCTCGAAGAGTTTGGCGCTGATGGCGTCGCCGTTGTCGCGACAGGTCAGCAGGAACTGGCTGTAGATGTCGATGGTGTCGTCTTCCAGGCCAGCGTCGTAGGGGTAGATGGAGCGCACGTCCTGGGCCTTTTTCAGGTCGCCCTCATAGGAGGTCGTGGGCTCGCCGCCCAGTTCCTTGACGCGCTCGGCGAACATCTCGGAGTGGCGCATCTCGTCGATGGCAATGAGCTTCATCTTGGCGGCCAACTCGCCGTAGTCCATGCTGTCCAGGCCATAATGCTGGTTCATGTATTGGGTAATGGCGAAAAGCTCCATGGCCCGGGCCTGGTTCAGTACATCGATGACGCGGCCCCTGCGTTCTTCCTTGGAAAGTCTGTCAATCATGGTTGTCTCCTGAAATATTTAAGATTCGTTGATTCAACAAAAGGTGCAAACCATATCTACCAAAGACTGGGGCCGCGGGGCAAGTCATTTCAAAACCAATTTCACCCTTTTCGACCCTGTGTGTCTGGGCGGTGCTCATCATGGACCGCGGGGCAAGTCATTTCAAATCCGATTTCACCTCCCCACCCCCTTGAACCCCATACCCATCAGGAGTAAGCAACCAATCTTTCCCGCGCATCACGCGTAACGCATCACGCATTACGCTTTACGTATCACGCATCACGCTCAACGCACAGGGACTGCCCATGCTCGTTTACGCCAAACTCGTCGGATCTGTCTTTTTCTGGGGCGCGACCTGGATCTCCGGACGCGTTCTGGCCCAGGACATGGGACCGTTCTCCGCCGCCCTGCTACGCTTCGTGACGGCTTCGGCCTTTCTTTTCCTGTGGTCCTGGCACGCGGGGCACGGCTTTCCGCGTTTACCCAAAAAAGAGATTCTACCCGTGGCCTTTCTGGGCCTGACCGGCATCTTCCTCTACAATGCCTTCTTCTTCACCGGCCTGCAGACCGTGCCGGCCGGGCGGGCGGCGCTGATCATCGCCTCCGTACCCGTGGTCATCGGAATCATGTCGGCCCTGTTCATGGGCGAAAAACTCACCCCCGGTAAAATACTGGGCACCCTGCTGTCCCTGACCGGGGCCAGCGTCGTCCTCTCCGGCGGAAATCCCCTGGACCTCTTTGACGGCGGCCTCTCACGCGGGGATCTCATGATCCTCGGCTGCGTCGTCGCCTGGACCGCCTATTCCCTGGCCGGGAGCCGGGTCATGCGCAGGCTCGACCCGCTTCTTACCGTGACCTGGTCCTGCCTGCTCGGCACCCTCATGCTCATCGTCCCGGCCCTGACTCACGGGCTGACGGAAGATATCGCCCGCGCCAGCCTGGTGGACTGGGGCAACATCCTCTTCCTGGGCGTCATCGCCACGGGTGTGGCCTTCACCTGGTACTACGCCGGAATCCGGGCCATCGGCCCGGCCAGGGCCGGGATCTTCATCAACCTGGTCCCGGTCTTCGCCATCGCCATGGGCTACGTCATTCTGGACGAACCCGTGACGTCATCGCTACTCTACGGCGGGGCCATGGTCATCTCCGGGGTGTATTTGGCTAATCGGCCTTCTTCTTTCTGAAGCGAAAGGGCGGAGGTTCGAGATTTTTTATAGGTCCTATAGGTCGCATAGGTCATATAGGACCTATTTTTTTCCCCAGAGCTAAATTAAACATTGCCAGAATCCTGCAAGGTGTTTTAAAAGATTCCAATTTCTGCAGGCCGTTACACCGGATACTCTGCTCTTCACAAACCTCTCTACCTGCAGCCCGCTCCACGCATATTCAACGAGGAGGGTGGCCATGCATCGTTCTTTCTGTGTCGTCGCGTTTTCCCTGATCTTCTTCTGCATGCCTTGGGTTGCTTCCCGGGCCCTGGCCACAGAGCCCGCCGCTGGCGAGGCCCTTATCCTGCCGGACATGAACGGACAGCGCCTGGCATCGCGCCGCCCGCTCATCACCGCACCCATCCCTCCCGGTGCGGCCACCTTGCGCATGAGCCTGGATGATGTTGACGTCACCCCCCTGGCCGTCATCACCGAGACAACCGTAAGCTACACGCCTGAATTTGATCTCGATTACGGCTCGCACACCGTCATGGTCGAGGCGCTGGATCAGGGCGGACAGCCCCTGCCCGATTCGCGATGGCACTTTTCCATTCCCCAGTCCGACACCTGGGACCGGGCCAGCGCTTCATTCCAGCTGGACACGAATCTGGTCGGCAAGCTCGGGGAGCATCCCGGCAACACCTCTCCCGACTGGCAGGCCCAGACCTCGGGCACGCTGTCCTCGGAACTGGAGAAAGGAAAATTCCGGGTCACCCTCGACGCCAACGGCTGGTTCGTGGACGACAGTGACAACTACGGGGGCCAGGACAAATTCAGCCTCAACACCTACCTGCTCAAGCTGGCCTATGACGAGCAGAGCCTGTCCCTGGGCGATGTGAGCGTCGAGACCACGGAGCTTGCCGGAGGGTCGCTGGCCAGACGCGGCGGGCTGCTGGAACTGAACGCGCAAGAGACTTCCTTGCAGGGCTTCGTGCTGCGCAGCAATACCGTGGCCGATTTCGACCACCTGCTCCCGGTGGAGGATTCCAATCAGCGTTTCACCGGAATGACCCTGACCCAGGGCCTTTACCCGGAAAAAGACGTCCAGCTCAAAGCCACCGCCGTAACCGGGCAAAGCGGCGCGGACGATAACGTGGGTGGCGCGAACCTGGTTCCGGAAACAAAGGGACAAATCTACAGCGTGGCCCTTTCCGGTACCATCGTGGACGAACTTCTGCTCGGCGAGGTCGAGTACGCCCGCAGTTCCTTCAACCAGGACACGCAAGGGCCCTACGGCACAAAACATGGCCAGGCCTGGCGCAGCAAACTTTCCGGCCGACACGACACCCTTGACTACGGCGGCGGCTATTCCTTTCGGGACAAATATTTCCAAAGCATCATAAGTCCAGGAGCCATCAACAACCGCAAGGAATACAGCCTGCACGCCTCCAAGACCTTCGAGGAATCAAGCCTGTCCTTCAACGGCATGCACAGTTACGACAATGTCGAAAAACTTGAAAACATCCCAACGGTGCGCAGCACGGGCCTGGACCTGGGCTACACATTAAACAAGGCCGACTGGCCCTTTCTCTTCGCCAACGCCAACCTCAGCTGGCAGCGAAGCGGCCACGAGCCCGACGGTTTTTCGGGCATCGACAACCAGTCGCGCATCCTCTCCGTCGGACTGTCCCTGGCGAGGGAAACCTGGAGCGTCGTACCCAGCTACGTATTCACGTCCTTTGACGACAAGTCGGGTGCGGGCCTGGACAGCCTCTCGCACCAGATACTCTTGTCCCTGGGCTGGCAACCCCTCCCCGAACTGTCCTTCAATCCCGCAGTGACCTACGCCCGAACCGAGACGGACCCCGGCAGTCTGGTCACCGAAGACTGGCTGGCCATCCTGTCCACCACCTGGCTGATCACGGACTCCCAGAACCTCAATCTGACCCTGTCCGGCCTTGATTCACGGACTAACGACGATTCCATGCACGTGTCCGTCTTCAACGGACAGGCGCAGTACAACTGGATTTTGGGCGCGAATTTTCTGGAAAGCGTGACCAAGACCGTGGGTCTGAGCGGACAGTATTCACGGACCAAGGACCATGTCGGCAACACGGACAATGATGAGTATATAGCCTTTCTTTCCCTGAACTTCAGCATCCCGGTCGCGTGGCCTTAAGCGAGGAAACAGCAATGAACACCACTCTGCGGCTCTCCCTTCGATATCTGCCAACGTATGGCTGTCTGGTCTGCATGGCCCTGCTTCTCCTGGCTCCAACCATGGCCCAGGCCGCCCCGAACATCACCGCTATGCCACGCATGGCCAATATCTCTCCCGGCACGCAAAGCCCGGTGCAGTTGATGTACACGGTCCTGGAGTCCATACCGAACACCTCCTACATCGCCACCTCGACTCAAGGGGAGTTCTCCACCCCCAGCGGCGACCCCCTCGGCACCGTGCAGCGCACAGTCAGCATCAATGTCGTCAACTCGCGGGGCGTGGGCACGGAGCTCCTGGTGGTCCCGGCCAGGGTCATCGCCGCAGCCATGAAGGCCGACGTAGGGCAGATCATCTTCACCCGGACCTTCGACCCCAGCCGAGCGGACATTCCCGAGGGGACCTTGGAAACAACCCTGCAAATAGTACCCTCACCCGCCGGAGAATTCGCCATCATCGGCCTGCGCCTGGAGTTCAACCAACCCGCACCGGGCGATGCCCCGCGCCCCCATTCCGGAGAACGCATCACCGTGCCGCGCAACACCAAGGGTCTGCGGGCAGCGGCCATCATCACCTACAACGGCCACGGCATGCTGCGCGGTCGATGGGTCGCCGACGGGCAGATCCTGGGCTTCGTGACCAAACAGCTCCTGCCCGGCATGCGCGAGGCCATCATCGCAAGCCCCGCAGTGCCCGCCTTCCCGACGTACGCCACGGGCCTGCACAGCGTGCGTTTCGAAATACTGGACCCGCCCCCCGCCTTCGACCTGCCTTCCATTCAGTACTTCGTCACGGCCGAGGAACGGATTCCCAATCTTCCCGCCGTGACCCTGCAAGCGCCCCCGGACAGGGACCACCTGCCTCTGTCATCGGAATCGCCGCCGGTCTTCTCCTGGAACCCGGCGCACACGGACGCGACCTACCTCTTCCGCCTCTTCACTCTGGAGCCCGAGGCCATGACCCGGCCCCTGATCGAACTGGACACCTCCGCACCCGTGCTCTCGGCCCGTACCGGGCGCAACTATTACATGCTGTCGCTCTTCGACCTGGGCAAGCTGGTCACCAACTCGCCCCACGCCTGGCAGGTCCAGGCCCTGGTGGACGGCAGACCCGTGGCGGCCAGCGAATATCGTGTCGTCATCTTTTCCGGGGCCGCATCGGAACTCGAGCTGACGGTCCCGCTGCGCGACCAGGGGGTTTCCGGGAAATAGTGCTTTTGCCTTGGAACCGGCTTTTGACCGGTTCCAGACTCTGGGTGGCTTGTGACGAAGCATTGGTGAACTTCTATCCCGTAAAGCCGGGACAGCGGCGCAGTGAAGCCGCAAGGGGATAAACAGGACCGGTACTGCTCAGCTGAAAAATGAAACAATTTTCAAATAGCAACAGGAGCGCCCCATGCGTAGACTCGCCATGTTCTCCGCCATCGTGATTTGCATACTCTGGACTGCCCCACAGTCCCATTCCGACCAGCTTAAAACCGGGATCATGAAGTCCTCACCGTCGCCAAACCAGATTACCAGCACACCAAAGCCGACACCGCAAGTCCCGGATGTCAAAACCGCCCCGGGAGTGACAGCACCAGTCCCGACAAAGCAAGGCATCACCGCCCACTTGGGACAAAAAGCAACCATCGCGGTCAAAAGCCCGGTCCAGGGCACGCAGCATCCGGCCGGCAAGCCCCTGGGCATCGTCTGGGACAGAAGCACCATCCCCGCTGCCGCCACGGTGAACATTCTCCTAGTGGACAAGCCCGGCGGCATGGCCAAGGCGACCATCAAAGCCGGCGCTCCCAACACGGGCAGCTTCACTTCCTGGATTGCCCCGCAGCAATACACCGCGGCCGGCAATTCCTGGGCGATTCGCATCGAAACTGCTGACAGCAAGGCCAGCGGGCACTCCGGGGTGTTCTCCTTTCAGCCAGCCGCACCACCGATGGTGGGCGCCCAGAAGACATTTGATCGGTCTGCCATTAAAATACAAATAAAGCAGACGCTCGAAAGGAAAATGAATCAAATCGTCGCGATTCATCAGTTCAATCCCTCCACTGAAACCCGTTTGAAAATATGCCAGCAGCAGAGCAAGAGTTTCTCCGATACCCTTGTTCAATGCCTGACAACGAACAGCGATCCTGTGAATCCACCTCCAGGAAGCCCGCTGGACTCCTTCAACAAGCTCACAAATGCACAACTGGCGCAGAAGTGCCCTGATTCTCTCCAGCAGTGTCTCGACAAGGTCCTAGATGAGCATGTCGCCTGGTGCAAAGCCAATGCTTGCAAGAGTCAGTCCGAAGCCTTGACCGCCATAGAGGCTGAATGTTCCCAAATTGAAGCGCTTCTAAGCCAGCCACCGTCGTTAAAGAAAAATACTCCTCCGTGTCCGGTGCTGTACCAGAACTATCTAAAGGCTAGAGAAGCTGTGGATAACTTTGAATGCAATATAATTATCATGGGTTCATTTGCCTGCATACCGTCCATTTCACATTTGATGGAAGCCGAGAGAGACGCCCTAAAGAAGTTGGAGGATAACGGATGCCTCTAGCAAAACGGCAAAGAGGGTTGAGTACAAAGCTGGCTCCATCGTTTCTAACAATCAAAAAATTTCGATATTAAATAACTGTTAAATATATTACTATTTCGAGGAAAAACGAATTCTATTTCTATATTACATGAGTCGATTGATGTAATAAAATGAAGCACAATATATTTATAAATTCTTAATTAACCACAGCAAAATAATTTTTTATACTCGAGTTTGCCTGATCAGGTGAAACGATTTTTCCAATATCAAAAGGAGTGTCGGCCATGCGCAAACTCACCATGTTCTCCGCCATCATGATTTGCATGCTCTGGGCCTCACAGTCCCATTCCGACCAACTTAAAACCGGGATCATGAAGTCCTCGCCGTCGCCAAACCAGATTACCAGCACACCGAAGCCGACACCGCAAGTCCCGGGCATCAAAACCGCCCCCGGAGTGACCACGCCCGTCCCGACGAAACAAGGCATCACCGCCCCTATTGGAAAAAAGACAACCATCGCGGTCAAAAACCCGGTCCAAGGCACACGGCATCCGGCAGGCAAGCCCCTGACCATCATCTGGGACAGAAGCGCCATCGGCACCGCCGCCAAGGTGAACATCCTCCTGGTGGACAAGCCCGGCGGCACGGCTAAGGCGACCATCAAGGCGGGCGCCCCCAACACGGGCAGCTTCACTTCCTGGATTGCCCCGCAGCAATATACTGCGGCGGGCAACTCCTGGTCCGTCCGCATCGAAACTGCTGACAAAAAAGCCGTGGGACATTCCGGTGTTTTTTCGTTTGATCAGACCACAAAAAAAGGAATGCACATAAAACCTGACATGAAAGCGCAGAGCCGCTTGTCACCCATGGCAGTCGAACAAGAAAAGGTTTCACGGCAGGTCGGGATGGTGGTCTCTCCATCCATTGTTGAATCAAATAAAACCATTGACGTGAAAAAACACATGTCGACCGGCACGTCGGTCCTTTCCGCTGCCCAGCCTAATATAACAAATGCTTTAGAGGAAAAAAAGGCGGATTCGACGGCCCTATCTGCTGACCTTATCGTTTTTTCGGACTATACCATCCACTCCATCCGCACCGTTCCAGAAGATCCGCACACCCAGGAATGGGTCAATGTTTGGATTCAAGTCGAAAATAAATCTCAAAAGGACGCACATCTGCCTCTATACTACAAATTCAAACCCCTTGAGGGGCAGTCTGACGGGGGCAAAGTCCATGTTATCGCGCCTCTTGTTAAGGCCAAGGAGATCAAAGAATACAACAATGAATACTATTCTCTACTCCTCAAGGGCAAATACCTACTTTCGGTTGCAAAAGATGAATTATTGAGCAAAAACCTTGTTACCAGAACAGTGAATGTGAAATTGCCTGAGGATGTGAAAGTCCGTATTTCAAAACTTAAATTGGGCTCTACCGACACCGATTCGTCTAATGAGCCAATTATCATGACACCTAAGGCCGCCCGCAAAGAAATTAGAATAGAGGGTGGTGGTTTTACTTCTCAAAGCACCGTGCTCTATCAAAATGTGACAACCGGAGCGAATGTCTCTACATTCGACCCAGAAGAAATTCAAGGGCATAAAATTTGGGGCCATCTTCCCGTTTATGCTTGCAATGTGCCTGGCCGATATAAAATCTGGGTTAAAAATCCGGATGGAAGTGAAACAGATAAGTTTCAGTATGAAGTATTGACCCCCGGCCAATCACCGCAAATTGATTTTTGGAAACCCCATGTCATCACTGATTGGGACCGTTTACACATCGACACATGGTCAACATCTGTAATATTCTACGGAAAAGGTATTTCAAAAGAATGGAGCACCCATTGGGTTGAATCCAACTCTGTATCCAGTGATATGGAATTTATAAAAGATACTTATCATACTCAAGATGGCTACTATTATTTAAAACTCAGTACCCGCGTGGATAGCCCTCCCCAAGAGGGTGAAATTAAGATCTGGATTTACAACAAACACACAGACCCTGCAATTGACAACCGGAGCAGTGGCCAATGGTTCCGCATCCAGGTTAAGCATGAGCCTTTTGTGATCGCGCCGCCGATTGTCCAACTTCCTTCGGAAAAGCAAAAGATAGTCAAGGAGGATGTTGTGGTTACGATTAAAGATCCTCCGGGGGTCAGGGGGCTCAGCTATAAACTTGAATGGCGGCAACAACTCGGCGTTTTCTGGCAATCTATATCCATGCTCGAAAGCATTTCCAAGGAACCGTTCGATGTCCAAGTCACCCGGGTTATTCCGGCCGATCAATTCAAGGCCAGCGGAAACTACCAGTTACGGGTTTTGGTGGATGAATCCACAGAATGCATACGCCATATTGCGCCGGCGCCGGAGTGGAGTGAATGGCGGACGTTCGAAGTTGTCCGATAGGAGGGAATGGTGGTTGGGGTATGTGTCTCTGAGGAAAAGAACTGCTGCCGAAGACACGGAGATTCTCTGGAAATCCAAATTTTTTTTGAGATTGGAATTCCTATAAAATATATCAATCTATCTCAAGAAAAAACGGATTCTTTTTCTAATATTGCCTGGGTTAACTGATATATTTTATCGCTCGATATTTATTTTAATAATTTTATTAATTGTACTCTAAGATTCCTGATAATCCAGAGGAGTCGTTATGCGTTACGCTTCATTACTATTTGTCATCTTGTTCGGCCTATTGGTAACAACGCCAAAAGCTCAAGCCGACCAACTCAAGACCGGGATCATGAAGTCCGCGCCGTCGCCAAACCAGATTACCAGCACACCGAAGCCGACACCGCAAGTCCCGGACGTCAAAACCGCTCCCGGAGTGACAGCGCCCGTCCCGACGAAGCAAGGCATCACCGCCCCACTGGGACAAAAAGCAACCATCGCGGTCAAAAGCCCGGCCCAGGGCACGCAGCATCCGACCGGCAAGCCCCTGGGCATCGTCTGGGACAGAAGTACCATCCCCGCCGCCGCCACGGTGAACATCCTCTTGGTGGACAAGCCCGGCGGCACGCCCAAGGCGACCATCAAGGCGGGCGCTCCCAACACGGGCAGCTTCACCTCCTGGATTGCCCCGCAGCAATACACCGCGGCCGGCAACTCCTGGGCGATTCGCATCGAAACTGCTGACAGCAAGGCCAGCGGGCACTCCGGAACCTTCTCTTTTATCCAACAACCCGTGGCGGGGACAGGCGTCGTCCCCTCGGTCAAAAGCGGCGTTGCGGTCCAGGCACCCACAATAGCCGGGGAGGCGACAAATCTGGCTGTCACGAAAAACGCCGCTAGCAAGAGCACCCTCGCCGCCCAGACCCCAGGCATCGCTGCCGCCAAAGGCAGCCTGACTGCAACGCCTCAGACATCCTCGCTCAGCCAGGACCAGGGCTCGGCGACCCCACTTCTGAACGAACTCAAGCTGGGCAAGCGCAAGGACTTCTCCCGCGTGTCGCTGGCAGGGCTGGACCTAAGCAATCTCAATCTCGAACAGGTCAACTTCGAGGGAGCGGACCTCTCGGGGGCCGATATGACAGGAGCCGATCTGACAAGATGCGATTTCACAGGAGCCAATCTGATCCGGGCCAACCTGACTAAAGCCAACTGTCAAGGGGTCTCGTTCAAAAATGCCCAACTGGGCAGAGCAATTTTTATAAAAACGAGCATATTGAGCGCCGATTTTACCGGGGCAACGTGCAATGAAACATTATTCAAGTGGATGGATATCCTCGGCGATGGTAACGAAGGTTTTTCCAAAGCCAATCTTGAATCCGCTATATTCGAATATTGTAGCATAACATTTCATAACCTCAAAAATACAAACATGAAACATGTCGTAATAAACGGTGGAAATTTTCGATATATTGATTTTCGAGGAGCACAATTAGATGGAATTAGGATTTCTGGGAATCCAGAATTTCATGAGGTTGCGATCTCTATAAAATATATCAATCTATTTCAAGGAAAGACAGATTCTTTTCCCAATATTATCTGGGTTAACTGATATATTTATCGTTCGTTATATATTTTAATAATTTTATTAATCTTATTATAAGATTTCGATAAAACCAGAGGAGTCGTCATGCGTCACACTTCATTACTATTTATCATCTTGATCGGCCTATTGGTAACAACGCCAAAAGCTCAAGCCGACCAACTCAAGACCGGGATCATGAAGTCCGCGCCGTCGCCAAACCAGATTACCAGCACACCGAAGCCGACACCGCAAGTCCCGGCCGTCAAAACCGCTCCCGGAGTGACAGCGCCCATCCCGACGAAGCAGGGCATAATCGCACCCCTGGGGCAGAAGGCAACCATCGCGGTCAAAAGTCCAGCCTAGGGCACGCAGCATCCGGCCGGCAAGCCCCTGACCATCGTCTGGGACAGAAGCACCATCCCCGCCGCCGCCACGGTGAACATTCTCCTACTGGACAGGCCCGGCGGCACGGTCCAGACGGCCATCAAAACCGGTGCCGCAAATACGGGCAGCTTTATGTCATGGACCCCTTCACCGCAGTTCACTGTGCCTGGCAAATCATGGGTCGTGCGGGTCGAAACAATTGACAAAATGAGTCATGGACATTCCGGAGCGTTCAGCTTTGCAAAATCCGATACAGGCAGAACCGAAAGCGGCCTGCCACAGCAGAATAATCAAAGCCCATCGGCAATCAATATCACAGCACAGCATCCTGTGCAGAACAAAGTTTCTATTTCTGAGGATCTTGTCAAAAAAAAAAAAATGCGAACTCTTCTGGTATTAATATGGAGATAGTCGACATAATGCAATTACAGATCAATATGCTTAAAAGAGAACTTGAAATTGAAAGAGATGCAAGAAATATTTTAGAAAAATTAGTTGAAGATCATATTGAAATATTTGAATCACACGTTCATACTTATTCAGACACATTAAGCGTAAGAGTTAGTATGAGATCAAAAAGAAATTGGGAAAACGTTTCAGATGATCAGCTTATAATATATGTTGACCCTGACATAGAAAGACAAAAAGAACCTGCAAAAGACAAAAAAACTAGCTCTCCAAAATAAATTTAATTTATTTACAATTTAAATAATGAGTAAAATATACAAGTTTATAATATTTAATGATCTTTTAAAATTTATTAAAAATATTTATGTGCATTACTCATATTTTAAATTAAATTTGAAAAAAAAATGATAATCACTCTTAGCACAAAGATGAGTTACAGACGGATAATACGAGCCTAAAAGTACTGGAACAGCTCGTCTAGGTCGTTCAAACCGAAAGATGAGAATAGTCATGCTCTGAATCCTCGAACGGGAGCCGTCTAGAAAACCCTAATCAGCTGACAACCAGTCGCCCGTAACGAATAGGCTACTGACCATGACATTGTTAACAGATCATGCGAGGTAAACAATGAAAATGCGCCCTTGTTCTTTGTTCATCATGATCGCAATAATCTTCCTCTTCGATGTCCATGGCCTGGGAGCTGACTCCCTCATAAAACCTTTTCCCACAATCCAGCCCACACAGCCCCGAATCACGACTACACCGAAGACCGCGCCAACCTCTCCCGCCCCGGGCATGAACGTCATCCAGCCCCAGGCGTCCTTTCCCGAACTGACGTCCGTTGCCCCCGCCACCCTGCAGCAGGGGCAGAGCACGACCCTGAACCTGTCCGGCCGGAACCTGAGTAAGGACATGGTCCTGATCATGGGTCCGGGGGTGACCGTGGGCCCCATCCAGCAAGTCGGTGACAAAATACTGCTCGCCCCCGTTTCCGTGGCGGACACGGCCGCGCCCGGCGTGCGCACCATCAGCGTCCAGTACAAGGGCGTGACCAAGCAGGGCCAGGCTAGGCTGACCGTCACTGCTGTTCAGGCCGCCACGGTCATCCAGTCCATCACCCCCAATTCCATCGCACAAGGCGAGAGCAGGGAGCTGACCATCTCCGGCACGGGCCTTGAATTCGTGCGCCAGATGAACTTCGGACCCGGCCTTTCGGCCCAACTGCCGAAACCCAGCGGCGCGAACCTGCGCGTGACGGTCACGGCGGCTCCGGACGCCGCTCCCGGCCAACGGGCGGTGTCCTATTCCGACCGGATCGGCCAGCACACCTCAAGGCTCCCGTTCATGGTCACCATCAACCCCCAGCCCGAACCTCCGGGCAAGCCGGTACAACCGATTCAGACCAAGACACCGCTGGCCGCGCCGGTGATAATGACCATGACCCCCAACCAGTGGACACAGGGCGGGGAATACGAGGTCACGGTCCAGGGAGCCAACCTGTCTCAGGGCCTGGAAACGCGCTTCGCCAAGGGCATCGAGATCAAAAAACTAACCGTGACTTCGGCCGCCATGGCCCGCATGACGGTCCGCGTCGCTGATCAAGCTCCGCTTGGCAGACAATGGCTGGAAATCCGCCCAGGCCCGGACGCGAAATGGACCCAGAGCCGGGCTCTGGGAGAGGTGCAGGCGAAACCGGCGGCCACGATCAGCGTCCCGGCCATCAAGACGGCCCGGCCCGAACTGTCCGCCATCACCCCGAACCAGTGGGAGCCGGGCAAGACGTATGCGGTCACCCTGCAGGGCGCGCACCTGCCAGAGACACTGGAAGCCGCATTCGGCAAGGATGTCGTGGTTCGCGAAATGAAGGTCGGCTCAGCCTCAATCGCCTCGTTCACGGTGGAGGTCGCGCCAGCCGCCGCCCCCGGACCACGTCCCATGGAGGCCCGCTCCGGGAAGAGCGAATCCTGGGAACGTACCCGGCTACAGGCCGTGGTCATCGAAAAAA
>Ga0180017_100116_pt1 | contig 31721 bp, 28 predicted proteins | sample KR46_S_MetaG_FD_129674 | JGI IMG/M metagenome (GOLD analysis project Ga0180017, IMG submission 129674) | Groundwater microbial communities from the Olkiluoto Island deep subsurface site, Finland - KR46_S_MetaG | ecosystem: Environmental > Aquatic > Deep subsurface > Groundwater | place: Finland...
AGCCAGGCCCGCTGTCACGTCCACCATTTCCAAGAGCTTGGGGTCCAAAACGACGCACACGTCAGGGTTGACGATCTCCCCCCTTGCCAGGGCCGGGGAAGAGTCCACCCGAACGTATGCCGCCACCGCCGCTCCGCGGCGCTCCATGCCGAAGGCTGGGAAGGCCTGCACGAACAGCCCTTCCATGAAATAGGCCTTGGCCAGTATTTTGGAGGCGACCACGGCTCCCTGTCCGCCTCTGCCGTGCATGCGAATGCCTAACACTGAAGAATCCTCCCCCATTGCGACCCGTGGGCGCGCAGGGATGTTGGAGCAGCTCCGCTTGCTCCGGAGATGCCTGGCCCCATTCCAGGCGCGCCGGGTGGCGCGCCCGGAGGGGCCTATTGTTGCTTGAGGCGTAGAGGTCTAGTCGGCGTCGGGGCCGTATTCCTTGCTCTTGCGCCAGTTCATCAGCTCACGGTTGTCCGGGTAGCAGTACAGGCCCATGTCCTGGTCGTTGGGATGGACGTAACGGCCGCCGGGCAGCATGGACACCACCCGCATCTTGTGGTGGCGGGGCTCCTTGTTCTTGCGCTCCACTATGTCCACCAGGTATCCCGGGTCCTCGTAGCAGTTGGCCCAGTTGTCGTGGTGCATGGGCAGGATCACCTCGGCGTTGAGCGCCTCGGCCACCCGCCACAGGTCCCAGGGAGACATCTTGTCGGTGTAGCCGGGGGCGTTGTTGCCCATGGCCATGGAGACCACGTCGATCTTGTACTTCTCGCCCACCATGCGGTAGCCGTTGTGGTACAGAGAGTCGCCCAGGAAGGCGATGTTGCCGCCCTGGGTGTTGAAGATGTAGGCCACGGCCACTTCCTCGTAGGGCACCGGGGTGTCGAAGCCGGTCTTGGTGGCGATGATGTCGTAGTTGGGCGCGAAGTCGATCTTCATGTCCGCGATCTGCACGCTCTTGCCCACCTCGGCCACGATCAGCCTGTCATCGGGCACACCCATGTTGGCCTTCATGCGCCGGGCCGCCTCGGGCGGGGCGATGAACTTGCAGTTGGAGGTCTGCAAGGCGGCGCTGATGGTGTAGAAGTCCATGTGGTCCTGGTGATGGTGAGTGATGCACACCGCGTCGATGCGCTTGAACTTCCAGGGATCGATGACCATGGGGTGGGTGCGCATCCACCACAGCTTTTCCGCGCCGCTGGTGCGGCACACGCCGCAATAGGAGTAGTCGGTGAAAAGGCTGGGACCGGCGTAGTTGTCCACCAGGAACACCGCGCCTTCCTGGCTCTTGATGGCGCAGGACATGGCCCCGAAATACCACAGGGCGCCGGTGCCCGGCTTTACCTGGAACTTGTCGATCTCGTAGTTGAGGTAGGAGCCCCACTCGGGGAAGACTTCCTTGAGCCAGATGTCGCGGCTCATCTCGCGGGGCAGACCAATGGTCCCGCCGTCCATGACTCCTCTTTCATCATACTTGACAACGTTGTCGCCCATGTTTGGCCTCCTTTTGCAAGGCAACCGGCCTTGCCGTTTTAACTTTTTCGCCGCGCCTCGCGGGCCCGGCCCGCCCCCCTGGGGCGGCGCAACTTGAGTTAAGCCCCGGCCTACCAGAAGGTCAGGACGTCTCCGTCTTTCAGTGGCTCCTGGGGGTCCACGATGCTGAAGCTGGGCTGACCCCCGCGCCGGCAAATAATGGCGGTGGTTAGGTTGAACACTCCCCCCGGCGGGTCGAACACCGGCCTGAATCCGGGGTAGCGCTGCTCCATGACATCCAACAAGTGGTCCGCATTGGCGGGCTCGTCCAGGGCGATGGACTCGCGCACCCGCCCGGTCATCACCGCGATGCGGCCCACGTACTTCACGAAAACGTGGATGGGCGCCGGTTGGGGGCTATTCATGGCCGCCCTCCTCCGTGCTCTCCCAGATACCCCGGCGCTTGAAGTCCTCCACCACGTTGCCCAGGCCCAGGCCCAGCAGGGTCTCTTCCTTGGGAATGGCGGTTTCCTTGTCCCAGCCGCGCACCTGGTAGTAGTCGTCTTTCATGATTTCCAGGTTGTCGCCGATGGGCGGGATGTTGTGCTCCTTCACCGGCTCCTCCAGCATGCGCCGGGGGATGGTGTCGTCGGCGCGTCGGAAGCCTTCGCGCACGATGTAGGCGCGCTCCAGGTTGACGATGCGCGTGCCCTTCTGGATAAAGTCGTCCAGGTCGCCGTTCTCGCCGGTGCAGGAGTTGAACAGCTCCAGCCAGGGGCGGAAGTCGATGCCCAGCATGGCGCGGATCATGTACACGCAGCTGGGCAGGCTCTCCACGATGGCCCGGCTGTCGTAGAGCCAGCGCACCAGGCGGCCCTTGTCGTCGGGCGAGCGGGTCTTGAAGGCCTTGAAGGGATCGAAGGGCAGATCCATGTCCGCGGGAATGGTCTTGGGGTTGGGCGGATAGGGGGGATACCAGCGGGTGTGGTCCGGCCCGCCTTCGCTCACCGCCAGGCCCAGGGCCATCTGATAGCCGTTGCGCTGGGGCATGCGCTCCAGTTCCTTGCCCTTGATGCTCAGGGCGAAGCGCTCCGAGCCCTTGCCGATGCGCTTGGCCGCCTCGGCCACCCCCAAGGCCAGGATGTCGCCGAAGCCCTCGCGGCGGATGATCTTGTCGGTCATGGTCAGGAAGGCGTCGGCGTCGCCGAAGCGCAGTTCCATGCCGTCGGTGTCGCTGCGGTTGATCACCCCGCGCTCATAGCACTCCATGGCCCAGGCGATGGAGTACATGGCCTGGTCCTCGTCCAGCCCGGCCCGGTTGCACATGTCGCGGAACTTGATGACGTGGGGGTAGGAGTGGATGCCCACGATGGGCGCGGCCTGGGCAAAGCCCACCTCGCGCTCGTCCCCGGTGGTGCCCGCGAACAGCCCCTCTTTTATCTCGTAGCGCCGGCCGCAGGCGGGCAGAGGGCAGCAGAAGCTGGACTCCGGGCGCACCACGTATTTGTCCATGTACTCGACGTCGTTGAGCATGGGCTCGAACAGGCCCATCTGGGCGTTGTGGGCGTGCACCCAGCCGTTCTCGTTGAACAGCTCCAGGAGCATATTGGCGCTGTTGAAGGACCAGGAGGGCACGAAGGCGTCGCGGGTGGTGTTGAGGTCAAAGGTCTTGTGGAAGTTGCGGTAGGCCGCCAGGAAGCGGTCGCCGTGGGCCACGCTGACCATGCCCGAGCCCTTCACCGCCACGGCGGCCAGCTTCTTGTCGCCCATGATGGTGCCGCAGCCCTTGCCGCCGGAGTGGTCCAGGGTGAACTGCACCTTGGCGTTGGCCGCCAGGTTTTCCCCGGCCATGCCCACAGAGGCCACGTGAATGCCCGCTATGCCGGTCTCCTCGCGGACGATGGCGTGCTTTTCCTTGGTGTCCCGGCCCCAGAGGTGGGACGCGTCGCGCAGCTCCACCTTGTCGTCCACGATGAGCAGCCACACCGGACGCTCGGCCTTGTTCTCCACGATGACGAGGTCGTAGCCCGCGAACTTCAGCTCCGCGGACCAGTGGCCGCCCGCCCCGCCCTCGCCCAAAAAGCGGTTGGGATGTTTGGTGAGCACGGAAACCCGGCCCATGCCGATGGGGGTGCCCTCCAGGGGGCCCGCCCCGAAGATGAGCTTGTTGCCCTGGTCGAATGGCCCCACCTCCGGACCCACCTCGTCGTAAAGGTAGGCCACGTTCAGGCCCCGGCACCCGATGAAGTCCCGCGCCTTTTGCATGGACAGCTCTTCGGTGCTTATGCGGCCGGTGGCCAAGTCCACCCGCAGGACGCGTCCGGCCCAACCGTGCCAGCTCATAGCTCGTCCCTCTTCAGCGGCCGCCAGGGATAGGGGTATTTCCAGGGCACGATGAGGCGGAACAGGGGTTGGTCCTGGCGGGCCTGCTCCCAAAGGGCGCGCTTGCTCTCCAGGTCCTCGTCGTCGGTGTAGATCAGGCAGCCGGTGGGGCACATCTCCACACAGATGGGATCGCCCTCGTGCTTGAGCTGGCATTCCTCCAGGCAATTTATGTGAGGGATGTTGAGCACGCCCTGGGGATCGGTTTCAATGTGGATGCGCGATTCCTCCGGGCGAAACCCCCTGCCCTTTGCCAAGACAAAGGAGCACCAGGTCTCGCAGCTGCGGCAACCGCTGCACAGGTCGGCGGAAACCACCGCTATTTTGATGAGTGCGCTCAAGGGATTCCTCTTTCTCCCCCCCCTCAGGCCCCGGCTACGGCTTGCATACCCCTACGATAAGCGGTCAGGTTCAGCTCCGCCAAGTGGGGCGGCACCGAGGCCTTTACCTCGTCGGCCACCTCGTCGGCGTCCAGGGGCAGGGCGCCGGTGGCCACCAGGCCGCCGAGCATGACGATGTTCACCGCAATGGGCGCGTCCAGCTCCAGGGCGATCTTGGTGGCGTTGAAAAGCCAGGCCTTATCGGTGGCCTTGTGGATGGCCGCGCTCATGGCCTCGTCGCTGGGGTAGCTGGCCTTTTGGCTCAGCACCGCCACGGGGTGGATGCCCTCGCTGTTTACCAGGGCCTTCACGCCGGGGTTGCCGTAGCCGCTGATCATGCGCAGAGCCTCCAGGGGCTCCAGGCTGATGATCATGCTGCCCGCGCCCTGGGGCACGACGGGCCCGTAGAGGCGCTTGCTGGAGATGCGCACCCCGGAGAAGACCCCGCCGCCCCGCTGGGCCGCGCCGAAGGTCTCGCCGATGCTGACTTGATAGCCCGCCCGGAACATGAGGCGCCCCACCAGCCGGGAAAGCAGGATGTTTCCCTGGCCGCCGATGCCGGAGATGATCAGGTTGTAGGGATCGGGTGACAGCGGCATTAGTCGTTCTCCTGCTTGCTGATGGCCTTGAAGGGGCAGATTTCCACGCAGATCCCACAGCCCGAGCAAATCTGCTCCTTGAAGGCGGTCTTGCCGGTGGCCGGGTCCAGGTACAGGGCCGGGCAGCGGAAGTCCCTGCTGCACACGGCGCATTCGGCGCCCTTGCATTTTTCCTGGTCAATGGTGATGCGGTAGGGGTGGGACTTGGCGGCCTTCATACGCACCAGCTCGCAGGCGCGGCGCAGGATGAGCACCTGCACCCCGGGCTTGCCCATGAGCTCGCGCATCACCTTGGTGGTGGCGCGCACCTCGAAGGGATCGGCGATGGTCACCTGGCAACCGATGGACTCGCACACCTTGGCCACGTCCAGACGCGGGGCCGGGGTGTTCTCGGCGGTGTTGCCGGTGCCCGGGTGAGGCTGGAAGCCGGTCATGGCCGTGGCCGAGTTGTCCAGGATGATCTGGAGCATGTCGGCCTGGTTGTACACCGCGTTTATCAGGCGCGGCACGCTGCTGTGGAAGAAGGAGGAGTCGCCGCACACCGCCACCACCGGCTGGGTATAGCCGAAAGGCTTAAGCTGGCCCAGGCCGGCCGCGGTGCCGGTGCCCGAACCCATGGAGTGCAGCAGCTTGATTTGGGCCTTGCCCTCGGGGAACACGTCCAGAGTGGAGCAGCCGATCTCGCCGGTGACGTAGGCGTCGCGGGCGTCGGCCTTGATGGCCTTGTCCAGGGCCCAGAAGCTGGCCCGGTGGGGGCAGCCGGCGCACCAGGAAAGCCCCCGGCTGATTACCAGGGGAGCCACTTCCTGTTGGACCAGGCGCTCGTAGGCCTCGTCCCGGGCCGGGGCCTTCATATCGAAGATGCGGGCCAAGGCGCTGAGGGCGCGGTCCGGAGTCATCTCCCCGCTCATGGGAATGTGGCCGCTGCCCTTGCCGTACACCGCCACCGAGCCCAGGCCGTTGTCCACCAGGGCCTCCTTCACGGCGGCCTCCATGAAGAGGTCCACCTCCTCCAGCACCAGCACCTGAGGAGCGTTCTTTAGGTGCTCGACAACCCAGGCGGTGGGCAGGGGCCAGATGGTGGCCAAGCTCAGAAGCCCCACCCGCTCCTCCAGGCCCAGGGTCTCCAGGGCCTCGGCCGCGGCCAGGTGGCCCGCGCCGCTGGCCACCACCACCAGCTCGGGCTTTTCAGGCCCCTGGTAGGAGTTGAAGGGGCACTGCTCGAACTCGGCCCGGATGGCCTCCATCTTGGCCAAGAGGTCCTGGTGCTTGTCGATGGACAGATAGGGGTTCAGGCTCACCGAGCTGTCCGAGGAGGCCTTGGGCGCGCCCGTGGGCAGTTCGCCCATGGTGATGGGGTTGCTGGCGTGGGACAGGCGGGTGTAGCCCCGGTAAAAGACAAAAGCGCTGTGCTTCTGGGAGAGGTCAAAGGCGTACTTGACCAGTTCCACCGCCTGCTGCCCGGTCATGGGCTCCACCATGGGCGCGGTGGCGAAGCGGGCCAGCCAGCGCGAGTCGGTCTCGTCGCCGCTGGAGTGGCCGTGGGGGTCGTCGCACACCACCATCAGACAGGCCCCGCCCTTGGGGCCCAGGCCGGTGTAGCTCAGGTGGGTGATGAAGTCCAAGGCCAGGCTCAGGCCCGCGTTCTTCATGGCCGACAGGCTCAGCAACCCGGCGGTGGCCGCGGCGGCGGCACCTTCCACGGCGGCCAGCTCGTTGGTGGACCACTCCGCGTGCAGCTTTCCCTTTTGGGTGCACTGGGCCAGGGCGGGCACTATCTCCGAAGAGGGGGTGCCGGGATAGCCGGTGACGAAGTTCACTCCCCGCTCCAGGGCGCCGCGGGCGATGGCCTCGTTGCCCAACAGAAAGTGGGAGGTCCCTGGTTCATATTTGTCTATGGCCGCCACGTTTACTCCTTATTGCTGATCCTGTGGCCAATCGCTCGCCCACGGGCTGTCCGGGCCACCGGCGCCGGGCGCCGGGCCTATTCCCAAACCAACTCCAGGCCCACCCCCGCCTCTTCCACGTTGGACGCGCCGGAAAGGGCGATGCGCGACTTGAAGTCGCAGCAGTGGCAGGCGTAGAAAGTCCTGATTCCCTCTTGCTGCACGAAATCCTTGGTGGCCTGCATCAGCCAATCGGGAGGCGCCTGCAAGTGCAGCCCGCCGATGGCGGTGTTGATGCGGTCCGCCCCGGTCACCTGCTTGGCGTAGGCCATGATGTTGCAGATGCCGTTGTGGGAGCAGCCGGTGATCACGCTCACCTCGTTGTTGCCGTGCAAATAGGCCAGTTGGGTGTCCTCGTCCACCAGGTCTTCCACCCACTCGCCGTCCACCTTCTTCTTGGCCACTTGGGGAATGCGGCACTCGAAGTCGTTGGCCCGGGGCACCTTGCCCAGGTAGTAGAGCCGGGAGGTGAGCTTTTCCACCTCTTCGCTCATCTGAATATCGAAGAAGCGCTCCAGGGTATCCATGCCCACGTCGGTGCCCTGGTCCTCCTCGATTTCGAAGTTGTACTTGGGCAGGAGCAGCACCTCGCTGCTGAACTTGAGTATCGGCTTGCGGGTGACCTTCTTGGCCTTGTAATAGTCGATGAGATGCTTGAGGCCGCCGGTGTGATCGTAGTGCCCGTGGGACAGGATCAGCATGTCGATGGCCGTCAGGTCCAAGCCCATTTTTTCGGCGTTGAGGATGAAGGCGTTGGAATAGCCGGTGTCGTAGAGGATGGTCTTGCCCTCGTCCTCGATGAATGCGCTGAAGCCATGCTCCGCGAAGTAGAACTTGCAAAACAGGCTGTTGTTCTCGGTCAAAAGCGTGAGCTTCATTTTTTCATCCTCCCCTGATTCCCTTTAACATGCAGGCGGTCCATGATGAGGGTCCTCGCGTCTTCAACGGGCCGGCTCTTAGATCGGCCGGCGCCTTGGGGCAGGATTAAACAAAGTCTCTTCCGTCGCGGCCTAGAGCTTCACGCCCAGGCACTGCTCCACCTCGTCCTGGCAGGCCCTAAGCTCCGCCGGGGTGCCGCTAAGCTTCACCTGGCCCTTTTCCAGCACGTAGGCCCTGAGGTTTTCGCTAAGGGAAATGGTCAGGTCGTAGTTCTGCTCCACCAACAGGATGGTGGCCCCGTGGCGTTGCAGGCGGCGCAGGATCTCGGCTATCTCCTCCACGATCAGGGGAGCCAGGCCCTCGGTAGGCTCGTCGATCATCATCAGCTCGGGGTTGGAGATGAGCCCCCGGGCGATGGTGAGCATCTGCTGTTCGCCGCCGGACAGGCTGCCGCCCAATTGCTTCACCCGCAGCTTGAGCTTGGGGAAGTAGTCGAAGACCATGTCGAACTGCTCGGAAACGTTGAGCTGCTTCTTTTTGTGCAAGATGCCCAGCTGCAGGTTCTCCTCAACCGTGAGGTTGGGGATGATCCGCCGGTCCTCGGGGATGATGGCCAGTCCCTTGCGCACATTGAGGTAGGGCGCGTTACCGGTGATGTCCTCGCCCTTGTAGATGATGCGGCCGTTCTTGGGCGGCTGGATGCCCATGATGGACTTGAGGGTGGTGGTTTTGCCCACCCCGTTGCGCCCAAAGAGCACCACCACTTCCCCGGGATGAACCTCCAGGGACACCCCGTGCAGGATGTGGCTGCTGCCATAGTAGGTGTTGATATTTTCTACCTTGAGCACGGCTCGGCCCCTTTTCCCAAATAGACGTTTTGCACCGTCTCGTTGGCGCTGATCTTTTCCGGCGTGTCCTCGGCCAGCTTCTTGCCCTCGTGCAACACCATCACCTCGTCGGATATGCCCATGACCACGCTGATGTCGTGCTCAATGAGGATGATGGTCAGCTTCAACTCGTTGGACAGCTTGCGGATCAGATGGGTGGCTTCCACGGTCTCCGCCGGGCTCATGCCCGCGGTGGGCTCGTCCAGGAGCAGGATGGTGGGCTCGGTGGCCAGGGCGATGCCTATCTCCAGGTAGCGTTTTTCCCCATGGCTCAGCTCCGAGGCGGTGCGGCCCTGCTGATCGGCCAGCCCCACGTGCTCCAGTATCTCCATGGTGCGATTGTTGATGGCCGAGTAGCTGTAGGCCTTGCGCCAGGAGTTGAACATGCTCACCCGCGACTGGGCCGCCAGGCGCACGTTCTCGAACACGCTCAGGCGCGGGAAGATGCTGGTGATCTGGTAGGTCTTGGTGATCCCCAGCTGGGATCGCTCGTTCATGGAGGCGTGGGAAACGTCCTTGCCCTGGAAAGTCACCTGGCCGTGGGTGGGCTTGTACAGGCCTGACACCAGGTTGAAGAAGGTGGTCTTACCCGCGCCGTTGGGCCCGATGATGGACTTGAGCTTCCCCTGTTCTATGGAGAAGTCCACCTGGTCCACCGCCTTCAGGCCGCCGAAATGTTTACATATGCCTTTGGTTTGTAAAAGCATGACAGGCCTCTATCTCAAGACGCCGAAGGGCGGCGACGTTCGCCGATCTTCTGCACGATGGTTCCCCAGATGCCTTCGGGAAACAACAGTATCAAGGCCATGAACATGGCCCCTACCCACATTTCCCAGCGGTCGGTGTAGTTGCTGATGTTGTTGCGAAGGTACAAGAACACCGCCGTGCCGATGAAGGGTCCCATGAAAGTGTGGGTGCCGCCCAGCACGGTCTGCATCACCACGATACCCGAGGTCATCCAGAAGAGGATGGTGATTGAGGCCGCGCCCAGGTAGATGGCCAGCAGGCCGCCGGCCAAACCCGAGAAAAGCCCCGAATAAATAATCGAAAGAAACTTGATGCGGGTGATGTCGAACCCGCAGGCCCTGATGCGGTCCTCGTTCTCCCTGATCCCCTTAAGGGCATGGCCAAAGGGAGAGCTGAGGATGCGCCATTGGGCCAGCACCGCCAGGGCCACGATGACGAAAACGAAGTAGTAAAGACTGAGTTGGTCCGAAAGATCGATATGGAAAGGGAAGTCCACCGAAAGGGGCGGAAGCTTCAAGCTGTCCTCGCCGTCGGTCCACCGCTTAAACGGCGACAGGGCCAGAAAATAAAGCATCTGGGCGATGGCCAGGGAGATCATGGCGAAGTAGGCCCCCTTGCGCTTGACCGCCAGTAAACCGATCAATACCGCTACCAGAGTGCCGCCGGCCATGGCCGCCAACAAAGACACCCAAACTCCCACGCCTCCGTAGTACACCACCATGGCCCCGGCATAGGCGCCCGCTCCCAGGTATCCGGCGTGGCCAAAAGAGATTATGCCGGTGTGGCCCAGCAGTAGGTTGAAGGCCAGGGCGAACAGGGCGTAAACCATTATCTCCGTGGCCAGGGGTTTGGAAATCACGAACGGCAGCACCAACCCCAGGGCCAACACTACCCACATGGCCCGGAATTCTAAAATGGCTTGCCAGCTGTACGGCTTGTAGGACGTTGTCTCTTGAGTTTTTTGTTTTGCGCTCATTGGTCTAATCCCGGCCTTCTTCGCCAAAGAGCCCCCTGGGCCGCAGCACCAGGATCAAGGCCATGGTCAGAAAAATGGATACGTTGGACCAGTCGGGGGCCAGCAGGGATACGAAGCTCACCACCTGGCCCAAGATCAAGCCGCCCAAGGCGGCGCCGCCCAGGCTGCCCAGCCCGCCGATCACCACCACCACGAAGGCCTCCACGGTCATCTCGTCGCCCATGTTGGGGATGGTCTGCACCATGGGGGCGGCCACCGCGCCGGCCAGGGCGGCCAGGCCGATGCCCAGCATGAATCCCACGGTCCACACCCGGGACACGTTGATGCCCAGGCAGTTGACCATGAGCCGGTCGCGGGTGGCGGCCCGGATAATCATGCCGATGCTGGTCTTTTTCATGAACACGTACAGGGCCAGCAGAACCAACGCCATCAGCACCACCAGGAAGATGCGGTACTTGGGCAGGATCAGGTTGCCCACGAAGGTGGCGCCCTGCAGCATGGCGGGATAGTCCACCACCTTGCCGATAAGTCCAAAAGCCATCTTGATGATGTCGGGGATGAAGATGCCCAGCCCAAAACACAAGAGCAAGGGGTAGATCTGGTCGGTGCCGTATAGCCGTTTGAGCAGGGTTATTTCAAACAGGCCCCCGATCAGCGAAACGATGACAACCGCCGCGACCAAACCCACCCAAAAATTCCCGCACAAGGAGATGGCCGTGAACATCGCATAGGCGCCCAACATATAGAAGGTGCCATGGGCGAAGTTGAGAACGTCCAACAATCCGAAGATGATGGACAGTCCGCTGGCCAACAGGACGTAAATAGCGCCCAGGGCCAACCCCATGATCACTTGCATTAGGATGATTTCCCAACTTAGTTCCATCACGCCCTCTTTTTCGAAGTAGGCCGCGGCGGCCAGAGGAGGCCGCCGCAGCCGTCTGTCGGGTTTTTACTTGCCGGGCAAGTGGTCGCGGATGGGTCCGTATACGGTATCGGCGCGGTCCACGTCGCAAGGCAGCATGGTCTTGCTGGGGGGAACTTCGGCGATGACCTTGGCCTGGTCCCAACCCTTGGCCTTGGTGCCCAGGCCCTGAAGGATGACCACGGTCTGGGTGCGCACGTGGTCACACTTGCGGAACTCCTCGGGGCCGTGGTTCAGGTTCCATTTCAGGCCCTCCAGAGCAGGGATGATCTTGGCCACGTCGGTGCGGGTGCCGGCCTTTTCCATGGCCATGAACAGGGTGTAGGCGCCCACGTAGCCGCTGTCGGCGTCGGCGTCCGGGGGACGGCCGAACTTCTTGGTGTAGGAGTCCACAAAGGGCTTGGCGTTGGGGTACTTCTTGTACAGGGTCCAGTACCAGGTGGCCGCGCCGTAGACGTTCTCGTTATAAGAGGCGCCGCACTCCTTCATGATGGGCATGGCGGTCTTGGGCAGGGCCAGCTTGACGCGCTGGCTCAGGCCCAACTCGCCGAACTGCTTGATGGCCGAGACCAGGTCGGAACCGAACACGGACAGCACCAGGAAGTCGGGCTTCTTGGCCAGGATCTGAGGAACGTAGGCCGAGAAGTCGCGGGTGCCGATGGGGGTGTAGATGGCGCCCAGGAACTCGCCGCCGACCTGCTTGCTCTTGTACAGGAAGGCCGCCACTTGGTCGTGACCCCAACGGTAGTCGGCCGCGATGACCATCCACTTTTTGCCCAGCTTCTCAAAGGCAAAGTCGGCCAGGGCCGCGCCGGTCATGTAGGACTTGATGCCGGTGGTGAAGCCGTAGTAACCCCAGTCCTTGCCCTGCCCCAAGCTGTTGTGGCAGGTGGACATGTACAGGACCTTGTTCTTGTTGGCCCACTGGTTGATAACCATGGAGATGCCGCCGGACAGGTTGCCGCCGATGATGTTGATGCCGCTGTCCACGTATTCCTTCATGCGCCGAAGGGCCACGTCGGCCTTCAGCTCGGAGTCGCGGACCAATACCTTGACCGGCTTGCCCAGCACGCCGCCCTTGGCGTTCCACTCGTCCACGGCCATTTCCACGCCGCGCTTCATTTCCTCGGCGTAAGCGCCGTAGGGTCCGGAGAGGGGGAACTCCCAGCCCACGTCCGCGGGCGGAGCCGCAGGGGCCGTACTTGCAAAGGCCAGAGCACAGAGCCCGGCCAACAACGTCAGGACCAAACACCGTTTCATCAAAATCCTCCTCCTTGGTTCATCACAAAATGCGGCCAGGCTCTTGCGCTACACCCATTGCTGCCTAAAACGAGCTCCAGGCCAAAAGATTTGCCCTACGTCCATGAATCGGCTCCCGACGGCTTCCCCCCGTGTCGCCCGCCAGGCCCAGATCAATCCTCCAAAAACGCTCCACGCATGGCGGAGGCCGCCCCTTGGGAGTAGCGGCGCAAAAGTCCCCTGGGGTGTTGGCGCTGGGGCGCCTGCCAGGTTTCGCGCCGCTGGGCCAAGACGCTCTCCGCCTCTTGTGGCGAAACCGGCGTTCCCTGGACACCCACCAGGTCCACCCGGCGGCCGGGAATGTCGATGCGCACCAGATCGCCGTTTTCCACCAGGGCGATGGGGCCGCCCCTCACCGCTTCGGGGGAGACGTGGCCCAGGCAGGGACCCCTGGTGGCTCCGCTGAAGCGGCCGTCGGTGACCAGGGCCACCTTGCTGAGCTCGGGAATGCTCACCAGGGCCTCGGTGGTGGCCAGCATCTCGGGCATGCCGCTGCCCCGGGGCCCCTCGCAGCGAATCACCACCACCGACTCGGGCTTGATGCGCCCTTCCAGGCAGGCGGCCAGAGCCTCTTCCTCGCGGTCGAAGACCTGGGCTGGGCCCTGGTGCACCAGCATGTCCTTGGGCATGGCCGCGAACTTGATCACCGAGCCCTCGGGGGCCAGGTTGCCCTTCAAGACCGCTATGGAACCAGTGCCCTTGGCCTGCTCCAGGGGCTTGATAACTTCCTCGGGGCGCAGTTTGTAGTTGGCCAGATAGCCGGCCCCGCGCTCGAAGAAGCCCTCTTTCCAGAGTTGCTCCAGGTTTTCCCCCAGGGTCTTGCCGGTGACGGTCATGACATCCAGGTCCAGCATTTCCCTGATGTTCCACTGCACCCGGGGGATGCCTCCGGCGTACCAGGCCAACTCGCTCAAGTATTTACCCGAAGGCTGGATGTCCATGAGCAGGGGCACGCTCTGGTTGGCCTGGTCAAAAAGCTCCGGCTCCACCAAGCGGCCTCCCTCGTGAGCAATGGCCGGTAGATGAATCAGGGCATTGGTGGAGCCGGAAATGGCCGCGTGAACCTTGATGGCGTTGGCAAAGGCCGCCTCGGTCATGATGTCCGAGGGCTTGATGCCCTGCTCGGCCAGGCGCATGACCTGGTGGCCAGCTTGCCGGGCAAGGCGGCGGATGTCCTGCAAGGAGGCCGGGCAAAGCGCGGCCCCTGGCAGAGTCATGCCCAGGGCCTCGGCCACGCATTGCATGGTGCTGGCAGTGCCCATGAACTGGCACGCGCCGCCCATGCCCGGACAGCCGCTGAGTTTATAGTTGCGGATGCTCTTGGCCACATCCTGGCCCTGGCGCATGCGGGTGGCGTCGTCGCCGGTGAACACGCTGTGGCTCATGGCCGGGCCCATGCGGTTGCTGCCGCCGGGCATGTGCAGGCCGGGGATATCAAGGCGCATCAGGGCCATGAGGTGGGCCGGGATCACCTTGTCGCAGCTGGAGATGGCCAGCACCCCGTCCCAGGGGATGACCCGGCCGTGGGCCTCGAACAGGTCGCAGTACACCTCGCGGGCGGGCAGGATGTAGTTCATGCCGTCGTGCAGCATGGCCCACCCGTCGCAGATGTCGGTGCCGTGGAAGTTGGCCGGCTTGCCCCCGCTCTGATACACCCCCAGCTTGGCCTCCTCGGCCAGCTCGCGCAGATGCACGCTGCCGGGGTGGCTTTCGCCGAAGGCGTCCTCTATAAGGATGTGGGGGGCGGCGAGGTCATCCTCGTCCCAGCCCGTGCCGCAGCACAGGGCGTCGATCTGAATCCAGTCCTCGCGGGCCTTGCGGCTCTTTTGCTTGTTACCTGCGCCCATCAGGGGCTCCACCTGTTCCTGTCCCAGCCGGGCCGAGGCCCTAGCCGGGGGTTACCTCGGTGTTGGAGAGCATCTCCAGGCACTTGACGATGGAGGAGTGGTCCCACTGGGAGCCGCCCATGGCGGTCACCGAGTTCCACAGCTGGGACAGCAGGGCGTTGCAGGGCAGGTAGATGCCCAACTGCTTGGCCGCCTCCACCGCGATCTCGGTGTCCTTCTTGTGCAGGTGCACCTTGCCGCCGGGGGTGAAGTTGCGGTCCAGCATACGCTGGCCGTGCAGTTCCAGCACCCGGCTCTGGGCGAAGCCGCCCAACAGGGCGTTGCGCACCTTGGCCGGGTCCACGCCGTTTTTCTTGGCGAAAACCAAGGCCTCGGCCACCGCGGCGATGGCCAGGCCCACCACGATCTGGTTGCAGGCCTTGGACACCTGGCCCGCGCCGCTGTCGCCCACCAGGTTCACGTTCTTGCCCATCTTCTGCAGCAGGGGCAGCACCTTCTGGAAAGTGGCCTCGTCGCCGCCGGCCATGATGGACAAGGATGCTTCCTTGGCTCCCACGTCGCCGCCGCTCACCGGGGCGTCGATCATATTGAGGCCCTTTTCCTTGAGGGCCGCGGCGATCTTCTTGGCGCCGATGGGGCTGATGGTGCTCATGTCCACCACCGCCGCTCCGGGGGCCATGCCCTCGACGAGGCCGTCGGAGCCCAGGATCACCTGCTCGGCGATGGCTTCGCTGGGTAGCATGGTGATGATCACCTCGGAGTTTTGCGCCACCTCTTTGGGGCTGGCGGCGGCGGTGGCGCCCTGGGCCACGGCCTGCTCCACCGCAGTGGGCACTACGTCGTACACGCAAAGTTCGTAACCGACCTTGAGCAGGTTGCCCGCCATGGGCAATCCCATGATGCCCAAACCCACGAATCCGACTTTCTTAACCACGATTTCCTCCATGGATGACTTTTGGCTACTCAGCTCTTGGCCGAGCGGGCTGATTTCTTGGTGCGGGCCGGGGCGATATCGGGCGCTCCCAGCTCCTGAGAAATTTTCGCGGTGGTCTCCTGCAACAGGGGCATCAACTCGTCCACCTTTTCGGGGGTCATGCGCTCCCGGGGGCCGGAGATGCTTATGGCCGCCACCGTCTCGCCCTTGAGGTTGTAAATGGGCGAGGCCATGCAGTTGACCCCGATGAGGGTCTCTTCACTGTCGCGGGCAAAGCCCTGCTCGCGCACCTTATCCAGGGCCTTCTTGAGATCGCGCATGGAAGTGATGGAGGTTTCGGTGCCCTTTTTCAGACGGCCCCGGCCCTTGTAGAGCTGGGTCAGCTCCGCCTCGGACAGGGCCGAAAGCAGGACCTTGCCGGTGGCGGTGCAGTGGGCCGGAAAACGGGTGCCCACCCGGATGGAGACCCGGAGCAGCATCTCCGACTCGAAACGCTCGATGTACTCGATCTCGTCATCCACCAGGGAAGCCGCGCTCACGGTTTCCTTGCACTTGAGGTAAAGCTCGCGCATCAGCGGGTTCATCACCGCGCGCAGGGCTTTGAAGCGGTCCAGGGGCGACTGCATCATGTAGAAGCGGATACCCAAACCGTACTTTTTGGTCTCCAGGTCCTGGCGGGCGTATTTGTACTTCACCAAAGACGAGAGGATGCGGTGCACCGTTCCCTTGGGCATCTCCAAGGTATTGGATATTTCGGTGACGCTTCTGTCCTCATTTTTGCTGCCCCGCACATCCATTACCGTCCGGGGCTTGGCTAGGGATTTGATAGCCTGTCCCCCCCCTTGCAGAGCCGGGAAATCCTTATTTGGGTTGCAAACATGGTAGTTCCAAATTGTGGAATATGGTTTTATATAAAATACTAAAAGAGGATTTTCCATGTCAACCAAAAACTTCACGTTTTTTCTACATAGCGGAATAGATTCCGTAAAATGGAACCAAAATGGCAAGGCCCGGCCTCGCCCACCGGCCGGGGACCAATTTTTTTTATAAATTATATCAGAGTGTTATGTGTGATAACCTGGAAAGACGATCGGATCAAGCTGCAAAGGGGTTGAAACGCTTGGAATGAATTCGTCTCGTGGAACGCCGATGCCCATCCACCGGCATTCCGTTTCATTTGGGTGGGTCTAATACATGCCCATGATGGCGTTCAAAGACTGTTTTATGTGCACCACGCTCAGCTCGCGGAGCTTGGCCTCGTCCTTGGCCTTTATGGCCTTGATGATCTCCTTGGCCTGATGGAAAAAGCTGCCGCTCATGATGTTGTGGGGGCGGGAACGCCAAAAGCGCAGGTAGCCGGAAAGCATGCGCTCCAGCAGGGCGGCCAGCTGCTTGTTGCCCGTGGCCTGGTAGAGCACCCGGTGGAACTCGGTGTCCAGGCGCGAGAGCTCCTCGTTGTCCTTGACCTTGTCCAGGTTGGAGATCTTCGCCAGGATGCCGTCCAGGGTGGCCAAAGTCGCCGGGGTCATGCGCCGCAGGGCCAGCACGTTGGCCTCCACCTCCAGGAGTAGGCGGATCTCGGTGGTGTCGCGCATGCGGTCCAGGGTCAGGGGGCTCACCGTGAAGTGGTTGCCGTTGCGGTAAACCCAGTCCTCGGCCTCCAGATAGATGATGGCCTCCTTCACCGGCGTGCGGCTGACCCCGTAGTAGGAGGCCAGGTCGCTCAGGTTCAGGCTGGCTTCCGGCTCTATATCCAGGCTGATGACCCGCTGTTTGAGATCTTCAAATATTTCTCGAGGGTCCAACTTGCCTCCCTTTCCGGGCAATGGCGATCACTGATTTTCCACGGTCCCCCTGCGGCGGCCCCTGCCCCCAGCCTAGCGAGCGGCGTTGACCACGCCCTCCACCTCCACCAGTCCGCCCAGGGGTAGCTTGGCCACCTGCACGCAGGCCCGGGCGGGGTAGCCGTCCTCGGCCGAAAAATACCCGGCGTAGATCTGGTTCACCGTGGGGAAGTCGGCCATGTCCTGCAGGAAGATGGTGGTCTTGACCACCTGGCTCCAGTCCAGGCCCGCCGCCTTCAGCACCGCCGCGAAGTTGTTCATGGCCTGCTTGGCCTGGGCCTCAACCCCGCCCTCGGCCATGGCCCCGGTGGCCGGGTCCAGCCCCAACTGACCCGATACGAACAGCAGGTCGCCGGCCCAGCAGGCGTGGCTGTAGGGGCCCACCGCGGCGGGGGCGTTGTCGGCGGTTACGGTCTTGCTCTTGCTCATGGCGATTATCCTTGCTGGGCGCGGCCTAGGACCAGCGCCGAAAAAGTTGATGCTCTATGCCGAAACAGTCCAGGGCCTTGCCCACGCTCTGGTCGATGAGGTCGTTGATCCCCTGGGGCCCGTGGTAATAGGCCGGGATGGGCGGCAGGATGGTGGCCCCGATCTCCACCGCCTGGGACATGAGCCTCAGGTGCCCGGCGTGCAACGGGGTCTCGCGAACCATGAGCACCACCCGGCGGCGCTCCTTGAGGCACACGTCGGCGGCGCGCACGATTAGGTTGTAGTTGAAGGAGTTGGCCACCGCCGAGAGTGTCTTGATGGTGCAGGGGGCGATGACCATGCCCTCGGTGATGAACGATCCGCTGGACACCGACGCGGCCATGTCCCCCACCGGGTAGACCTTGGTGGCCAAGGCCTCCACCTGGTTGGGGTGGTACTTGGTCTCGATGGTCAGGTTCAGCCGGGCGGCGTCGCTCATGATGAGGTGGGTCTCGCGGCCCAACTCCTTTAACACCTCCAGCAAACGCACTCCATAGATGACTCCGCTGGCTCCGGTGATGCCCACGATGATTGGTTTGGCTTTATCCGCCATGATTGTCCTCCTGGCCGAGAGTCGCTAACTATTAGTTCCGGCCGGGGCCGGAGCCACGGGCCGCCCCGGCGGGCCGGGGATCCTGAGCAGCCGGGGGTTGGAAAGCGCCGCCGCCACGAAGCAGCAGAGCGCCAGCACCAAAAGGGGCGTCTGGTAGGTGCCCGACAGGGACACCAGATAACCGCTGAACCACCCGGCGATGAGCCCGGCCCAGGCCTTGCCGGTGATGGTCAGGCCCCAGTTGGCCGTGGCGTTGCTCGCCCCAAAGTAGTCCCCCACCATGGCCGCGTAAAGCACGAAAGGCGCGCCCCCCAACAGCCCGGCCAAGAAGACCGCTCCCACGAAAACCCACGGTTGGCTGCCGAACAGCCCCAGGGAGAGCATGCACAGCCCCAGGAGGCTGAAGAACAGCAGCATGGTCCTTTCCCGGCCCAGGTAGTCCGAAACCACCCCGCCCACGATGCGACTGAAGCCGTTGCCCAGGGGGAAGGCCACCATCACGAAAGCGAACAAGGTGCCGCTTATGCCGAATTCCTGGGCGATCATCTTCAGGTGCGAGGCGAACATGAGCACCGTGGCGATAATAAGAGTAAAGCCCAGGTAGATTATCTGCCACTGGTGAGTCGCCACCATCTGCACCGGCCGGTACTGCGCCGTGGCGGGCTGCTGTGGCCGGCGGGGGCTCAAGCGCCGCACCCAATCCTCGGAGGGATAGGTGTAGAGCAGGGCCAGGGGCAAAAGCACCGCGGCCATGGCCAGGGACAGATACCAAAAAGTTTCCCGCCAACCGAATAGCTCCAGGCTGTCCTGGAGGAAAAAGTTGAAGAACAGGGTGCCGGCCCCGAAGCCGAACTCCACCACCCCGGTGGCCAGGCCCCGCTTACGGGGAAACCACTTCAGGGCGGTTGCGGTGGAGATGCCGTTCAAGGCCCCCACCCCCAGGCCGCCCATGCCGTAATAGAGGCACAGCTCCAGGGGGCTGGTGGCATAGGAGGCGGCCAGCATGCCAGCCCCCACCAGGCAGGCCGCCAAGAGGCAGGGCCTGCGAGGGCCGGCGGCGTCGGCGTAAATGCCCGAAAAGGGCTGCACCAAAGTGGCCGCCAAGATGAGCACCGTGAAGGTGAGGCCCACCTGCTCCAGGGACCATCCCTCTTGCCGGGTGATGGTGAAGGCGAACAGGAACCAGGAGTACTGGTAGATGCTGATTACCATCTTGACGCACACCGCCGCGCCCATCAGCACCCAGCGATAATAACCGCTGTTTTGCATCCGCCTCCCCGTTGGCCCCAGGCATCATATCCACCGGCCCGGTCCTCCCCGGCCTGGCATTGCCATGCGCTCCGGGCGGGGCGGGCCGCCGTGGCCCGCCCCGTCCGGTTGTTTCGTTTCCGCTATATCCGCCGCCTACTCGCCCCAGGTCATGGGGGAGTCTTCCTTGGCAAACTCCAAGTGGCAGAAGGGGCAGTGCAAGGGGATCTTGTCGTACTGCGGCTCGTAGAAAAGCCGGTCGATGTAGTAAAGCTCTTTGCAGCCCGGGCAAGTAACCCAGACGTCCTTGGGGTTTCCAACCTTCTCAATAGTGATCATGACGCCTATCCTTTTCAGCCCCGCCTAGGAAGAGGTGGGGTAATTGCTTAACAGGCTGGGATCCACGAAGTCCTCGAGTTGGATGGCCGCGGCCACGTCCTCGGGGGTTTTGTTGACCATTTGATAGAAGCGGGGCAACCCGTTGCCGATGGGCGGCGGCATGGTGGCGTCGATGCCGCCCCGGGTGCCGATGTTGCCCGGCGAGGGGACGCTGGGGTCCAAGGGGAACACCGCCGCGCCTTCCACCACCACCAGGTCCCTGTCCCACTGGCTGCGGTAGGCGATGGACCACATGATGTCGCTTTCGTTGAACAGGTCCATGTCCTCGTCGATGACGAACACGTGCTTCAGGCGGCTGTCGCAAGGCAGGGTGGCCATGATGACTTCCTTGCCGATGCCGGGCCGAGTCTTCTTGACCTGCACGTACACGTGGTTGCGCCGCCCGGAGATGGGCACGAACACGTTCATCACCTCGGGCACCACGCTTTTCACCACGTTGTAGATGCGCGCTTCCAGGGGGAAGTTGCCCAACAGCACCAGGTGGTCGGCCAGGCCCACGCCCAGGCCGTGGTAGATGGCGTCCTTGCGGTAGGTCACGCACTTGACGTCGATGACCGGGCTGGGGCGCTGGGGCCCGATGTAGCCGGGGTACTCGCCGAAGGGGCCCTCGGCCTCGAACACCTCGCGGGGCACGTAGCCCTCGATGACCATCTCGGCGTCGGCCGGGACCATGATGTCCTCGCCGAACAACTCGCTGGGCACCAGCTTGACCGCCTCGCCCATGACCCCGCCCATGGAGGGGTAGTGGCTCTCGGGGTAGGCCAGGCGCGACTGGGCCCCGGAGATGCCCGCCGGGTGATGCCCGATCCAGATGGCCACGGGCATGTCCTTGCCCTGTCCCCACCACTTCCAGATGTTCTGCATGCTGTGGCTGGTCACCGCGGGCCAGTAACCGGTGCGCCGGGGGCTCTTAACCCAGATGCGCTGCAGGGAGCAGTTGTCGATTTTGGTCTCGGGGTCGTAGTTGCACACGAAGCCGGTGCCGATGTAGGGGCCGGGGTCCATGTAGTTGTGGGTTAGGATGGGGAACTTGAGCAGGTTGATCTGATCGCCGGTCTCGATCACTTCCTTTACCGGGGCCTCTTCCTTGGACACCTTCACCGGATCGATGCGGTTGGACACCTTCTGGGCGTAGTCCATGGCGATGCGGCGGTGGTCCAGGCCCAGGGCGTCGGCGCAGAGCTCGCGGCTGGCGGTGAGGTTGGTCACCACCGGGAAGGCGCTCTCGGTGCCGTTGTCCAGGATGGGATGCTCAACGATGATAACCGGGTACTTGCGCAAAGCGTCCAACTTGCGCTGCAAGGCCGAGATTTCGTAGGCGACCTTCATGGGTTTTTTAACCCTCAGGATCACCTCCGGCCTTTCCTTCTCCAGTTGCTCCAGGTAGGTCCTCAAATTTTTAGCCATGACTTTTTACCTCTCTTCTGGGTAAGCACGATGCCATGCCCAGTTCCACCGAGCCCCGGCCCCGAAGGGATCAAAGGCCAGGACTGCGGCACGGCGTAACGTCCTCAGGCCCGGCCGATGGCGGCTGGTTGGGACGGACGAAACTTGTAGGCGCAGAAAACGGCCGCCGCCAAAACTGCGAAACCGGCCACGTTAAGGACCAGCGAAGACAGGCTGGCCCACAATACAACTCCCGCCGCGAAGAACAGCCCGCGCTGGTAGCCCTTGAGGCGCGCGCTGAAAACTCCCATGATGGCGGCGGAGAAACTGATGACGATGAGCCCCACCTTCAGCACGTCGAAGGTTATCTCGGCCCAACTGCCCAAGAGCATCAACGCCGGATAGCTGGCCAACAGGAAAGGGATGGCGTAGATGGTCAGGCCCATCCAGCAGGCCCTGAGGCCCACGTCGGAGCTGTTGGCCCCGGCGATGCCCGCCCCGGCATAGGCGGCCAAAGCCACCGGGGGGGTGATCATGGACAGGTTGGCGAAAAAGAAGCCGAAGAAATGGGCGGTGATGATGGGCACTCCGCCCTTGATCAGGGCGGGTATGGCCAGGATGGCCACGGTGATGTAGGCCGCGCTGGTGGGCATGCCCATGCCCAGCACCATGCAGATCAGCGAGGTGATGATGAGTAGCCACACCACGCTGTCGCCCGCGAAGGCCAGGATCAGGTCGCTGAACTTGAGCCCCAGGGAGGTCAGGGTGAGCACTCCCACGATGATGCCCGCTATGGCGCAGGGGATGGCCACGGCCACGCAGGCCTTGGCTCCGTCCTCCAGGGCCTTTACGAACAGGCCGAAGTCCTTCCACTGGCGGGTGATGACCAGGGGTATGGCCGAAACCACCACCGCGCTCAGGATGGCCATGGTGGCGGCCAGGGTGATGGAATAGCCGGCTGACAGGTAGTAGATGATCACCACCACCGGGATGAACATGTAGCTCTTCTTCAGGGCCATGGCCCAGAAGGCCTTGCGATCATCCTCGGCGGTCTGCAAGTCGTGCTTGACCGCCTCGAAGTGCACCACCGCGTACACCACGATGTAGTACAAAATTGAGGGTATGATGGCGGCCACGGCGATGGACCAGTAGGGAATCTGGGTCAGTTCGGCCATGATGAAGGCCGCCGCGCCCATGATGGGCGGCACGATCTGGCTGCCCGTGGAGGCCAGGGCCTCGATGGCCGCAGCCGAGGCCGGGTTGTAGCCGGCCCGCTTCATCATGGGGATGGTGAAGGTGCCCGAGGTGGAGACGTTGGCCACCGCGCTGCCGCTGATGGTGCCCAAAAGGCTGCTGCTGATCACCGCCACCTTGCCCGGACCTCCCTTGAGCCCTCCGGCCACGGAAACCGCCAGGTCGTTGTAGAACTCGCCCAGGCGGCCGTATTTTAGGAACGCCCCGAAGAGCACGAACAGGAACACGTAGATGGTCGAAACCCTCAGAGGTATGCCGAAGATGCCTTCCTGGGTGAGCACCATGAACTCGGTGAAGCTGTCGCCGGTCACCGAGCTGTGCCCGATGTTGCCCGGCAACAGGTAACCGAAAAAGGCGTAGCCGATGGCCACCAGGCCCAGGATGGACAGGCCCCAGCCCATCACCCGGCGTCCCGCCTCCAGCACCAGGAAGAGGAGCAACACGCAGACCACCACGTCGCTGATCTCCACGTCGGAGACGAAACGTATGCGCTCGGAAATCCTGGTGTAGCTCACCAGCATGTAGACGCCCACCGCGCCGGACAGAAGGGCCAGGAGGTAGTCGGACCAGTTGCCCTGGTTGAGCCGGGCCGGACCCGGTTTTAGCAAGAAGGCCAAAATCAGGGCGAAGGCCAGGTGCATGAACTCCAGTTGGAGGATGTCCAGGTCAAAGGTGATGGAGTTGTAGAGCTGGGCTACAGACCAGGCTATGGCCACCGTGGATATAACGTAACTTTTGGCCGTCAGTTGCATACCGCGTGATCCTTGATAGGGTGCGGCTCCCGGCCGGGGGGCCGGGAGCCCGCGCCCGTTGTGGCTCAGTCTCTACTTGATGTAGCCGGCTTCCTTGTAGTACTTCGCGGCCCCGGGATGCAGGGGCAGCGGCACGTCGGGAGCGAGCTGGGGACGGAAAGCCGCCGCGCCCTTGTAGGTGGCGACTAGCTGCTCGCGGTTTTCGCAGATCGCCTTGGTGATCTTGTAGGCGATGTCATCGGGCATCTTGTCGGTAGCCATGAGCAGGGTGGCGAAGCCCAGCACCTGCACCGGCTTTTCAACGCCGCGGAAAGCGCCCTTGGGCAGGGTGCTCATGCGGTAGCCGTACTTGCCCACCAACTGCGCGCCAACCTTGGCACCCATGGGCAGGAAGCGGATCTTGGTCAGGGTGGAAAGCTGGGTCCAGGAGGGGTGGCCGGGAGTGCTCACGTGAGCAAAAGCGTCGGCCTGGCCGTCTTTCATCATCTCCACGGCGGTGGGGAAGGAAACGTTGGTAACCTTGCCGCCCCAGGACTCAATGTCCTCATAGGTGATGCCGTAAGCCTTGAGCACCGTCTTGGTGGCCCACTCGCCGCTGCTGCCCTTGGGCAGAAGCACCAGGCGAATGGGGTACTTCTTGGCCTTAAGCTCCTCGAAGCTGTTCACCGGCACGTTGCCCCGCACTGAGAACAGGTACCAATAGGTGTCCAGGTTGCCCACCAGCATCTTGATCTCGGGCATCTTCTCCTTGTAGGGAGACTCGCCACGGATGGCCAAGCCGGTCTCTACCGGGAAGCCCAGGGCGACGTTGGCCTTGTTCTTGTGCAGCAACAGGGGGTTGCCCACGCCGCCGCTGTAGGGCAGCACGTCGGTGGTGGTGCCTTGGGGCAGGGCGGCCTGCATTATCTTGGCCATGGTCTGGGCCATGATGTACCAGCCGCTACCGCTCTTGAAGGTGGCCATGGAAAGCTTCTGGGGACCGGAGTCGCCGGCCATGGCCTGGCCGCTCAGGGCCAGACAAAGAACCGCTATCGCGACGATCCCTACGAGTTTAAACCTAGGTTTACGCATGCTTCCTACCTTTCCGCTAATTTGGTTCGAACGATGATGACTCTCCTGATGCTTACCTGCCCTAACTCCCCAGTTCAAATTTAAAATCGCAATAGGGGCCCCCGGACATTATCGTCGTGGTGCGGGTCATTTGTATGCCCGGGTTGAAACCCTTGGCAAACGCCGCGTCCCGTCCGCACGAAAGGACCTGTCCGAGCTCCTCGTAGCCCAAATCGCGATACATCTCCGCGTACCGGCAACGGGTCACCTTGAAGACCAGCTTGTCCTTGTCCATCTGCTCAAGCTCGATCTCCAGGGCCCCGCCCTGTTTCCAAATTTCCGGAGCCTTGTGAAAGTGCTCCATGGTGTTGCCGCCCAGGGCCTGGGCGAACTGGGCCCCGGCCTCTTCGGCCAGGCGCTGCACCACCTTGTCCACCTCGGCCAGGGCCTTGTCCTTGCCCATGGCCTGGGTAAATTGCTCGATCAGGGGCCCGGCGGTGCGGGCCTCGATCTCGCGGCGGGTCAGCAGCTCTATCTTGGTTAGATCAGCAGCCATTATCTCTCTCTCGCCCGCGGGGCCTACTTGCCCCTGGTGAGCATCATGTCCTTGAGCGGCATGCGTAGGGACTTGATGGAGGCCACCGAGGGCCAGCCGATGGCCAGGTGCAGGGCCTGCTCGATGTTGTCGGGCAGGCCGTACTTCTTCTTGAAGCGGGCGGCGGTCTTGTCGGTGCAGGTGAGCCACACCGCGCCCAGGCCCAGGGCGTGGGCCATCAGGCACATGTGATCGCCGGCGGCCGCGCAGTCCAGCATCATGTTGTGCGGCACCAGGCGGTCGTGGCCCACGGTCTCGTAGATGGCCTTGTCGTAGCAGATCACGATGATGGTGCAGCGGTTGGCCGGGGTGGGGATGTCGCTCCAGACCATCTTCATCTCTTCGGGGTCGTTGATCACCGCGAAGCGCACCACGTTGAGGTTGCAGCCGTTGGGGGCGGCCCGGCCCGCCTCCATGATCTGCTCCAGCATATCCTGAGGCACCGGCTTGTCCTGCACCCAGTCGCGGATGGAGCGGCGGTCCCAGATGAGCTTATTCACCACCGCCATCTCGTCGGCGTTGAACTTCTCGGGCAGGGGCTCGTCGATGGTCACCTTTTCCCCGGCGCGGATCTTGGCGGCCAGGTCCAGGTATTTCTTGCCCCATTGCAGGTCAGGGTCGTCCAGGGGGAAGCCGCGCTCGCTCAGCACCTCCCAGCAGATCTGGGCCTGGGTGCCGAAGATGGGGGTGGCTTGTTTGTCGCCCACCAGGATGGGGTATATCTCCACCTCTATGGTGTGGTGCACCCGCTCGCGGAACAGGGCCCTGAGGCAGGTGGGGTCCATGGCCATGAGGTCCTGCCTGGTGTATTCGCCGTAAAGCCAGCGAACGGTGTCGGCGCTGGCGGAAGAATGTAGCTCGTCGAATTTCTCGGTCATCTCAGCCTCCTCAAACGGTTGCCATATCCTTGGCCTCAGGGGCCCGGCTGGCGGCGGCCCTAACGGCGGGGTTTTGGGGCCCCAGCCCGGACGCCGCTTTTAATCCTCTACTAGTATTCGGCAAAATGCTTTTCCAGCATGATCTTCAAGATGGTGCGGTCGGTCTCCACCATGCCCTCGGTGCTTAGGATGCCCACGTTCCTGGTGGTCTGCTCCAGGGTGCCGCCGACTATGCCGTCGGTGGGCTGCACGCTGACCCCCTGCAGGGCGAACAAGGCCGCCTGCACCGCGGTGCCCGCAGCGGTGGAGAGCTTCAGGGCGCAGCTGGCCTTGGCCCCGTCACAGATGACTCCGGCCAGGTCCGAGGTGAGGTTTATGATCGCCGCGGCGATGTAGTGCAGGCTGCCGCCCAAGAGGTAGGTGACCCCGGCGGCCGCCCCGGCCCCGGCGGCGATGGAACAGCCGCACACCGCCGAAAGCCGCCCGGTGTGGGCCTTCACGTAGCCGGTGACCAGGTGGCTGAGCCCCACCGCCTTGAGCACCTCGATGTCGTCCACCTCCAGGTAGTCGCGCAGGGCCCAGATGGGCAGCACGGCGGTGAGGCCGTGGTTGCCGCTGCCCGCCGAGGCCATGGCCGGCAGCTTTACCCCGGCCATGCGGGCGTCGGCCGCGGCCGAGGCCAGTATCTTGGCCGCCACGATCATGTCCTTTTTGATGAGCCCTTGGCGCACCAGCCGCTCCTGGGCTTGGCCGATGCCCAGGCCCGAGCCGTGCTTCATGCCGTACTCGGCCAGCTTGAGGTTCACCTTGACGCTCTGCTCCAGAAAGTCCATGTCTTCCTGGTCAAAATCGTCGATCATCTCCACCAGTTTGGACAAAGGCAGGTCCTTGAACCAATGCTCCATCTCGGCAAGCTGGCTGGCAGAGCCGCCCACCTTGCCCGTGAGCAGGGGGTGATCCGTGATTTCCTGGCCGTTGAGGCCCAGGTAGACCAGGTTGTCGTGCAATTCGCAGACAATCGCCTCGGCCCGGTCTTCCCCGGTGGTGAGCACCACCTTGATGTACAGGCCGGTTTCCGCCCGCAGGTTGACCTTAACCTTGCCTTCGGCCTGGGCCTTCTTGGCAAGGGCCACCACCTCGTCGTTGATGGGCTCCAGGACCTCCATGGACAGGGCGGGGTCGCCGCCCAACGCGCCCAGGGCGGCGGCCATGTCTAGGCCGGAGAGGCCGCCGGTGCCGGGAATGGAAACGGCGATGCCGTTCTTATAGATGTTGGGGTCCACCCACAGTTCCAGGCGGTCGAAGCCGCGCTGGGGCAACAAGGAGGACGCCGCCGCCGCCGCCAGGGCGATGGCCACCGGCTCGGTGCAGCCCAGGGCCGGCGCGACCTCCATTTTCAATATTTCTTTTACGGTAAACGGCACCTTGGCAACTCCTCGCCCGGGGAGAAAAGGCCGGGCGTTCAGCAAGTAACAGCGATCGATCAACGCGGAAGCCGGGCCGGCGCCGTGGGCTCCGGTCCCGTTCCTGCACTCCCCCCGGTCTGAGAAAAACCCTGATGGCGCCCTTGGGGGCGCCCAACGGGACAGCATTTATATTTATTGTGTATGTAGGGCGTATGCACGTCAAGAGACAATTTTGTTCCCTTGCGTGGCCCCGGTGCGCCGCATCCGGTGCAACCGCCCATAAAATCAGTATGAATTGTCGAGAAACCAAACCGCCAGGCAAATAAAAAATAATTCGGGGGCCCTAGAGCGGAGAGTTCACCTGGGTGCGCACCATGCGGCGCACCTTGCCGGGGCCGGATTTCCACAAGAGCAGACAAGAGGTCCACAAGGCGGCGATGCAAAGGCAGAAGCTGAGCAGGTAATTGCCGGTGACATCGCGCAGCAGGCCGGTCACATAGGTTCCCACGGAGCCACCCAAGCCGGTGCCCAAAAAAATCACCGCGAAGATCAGGCCAAAGGAGCCGCCCATGAAAAGGTCGGCTGAGGCGGCCGGGTATATGGGGGTGGACCCGCCGTAGCCGATGCCGAACAGCACCATGAAACCGAGGGCCAAAATGGTGCACTGGGGGGTAATGAACATCAAGGCCAAAAACCCCAGGGTGCAGATGCACACCGTCAAAAAAGTGGCCAGTTCCCTGCCCAGGCGGTCGGAAAGAAAACCGAAAAGCACCTTGCCCCCCGAGCTCAGGATACCCACCATGCCCAGGTACATTGCCGCCAAATGGAGGCTGTAGCCAGCATCCACCATGGCCGAAGCCGCGTGTATCAGGGCGGATTGGTAACACATGGAACTGAAGCAGTAAGCCCCCATGAGCATCCAAAAGGGCCGAGTCTTCACCGCATGGGCCAGGGTCCACGGCCGGTCGGCCCATTCATGGTTCAGAACCTTCATCTCCCAACGCGGGTGCTTTCGCTTGTTGCCGCCGCTTTGCGCGCCACCTTCCATTTCCAGGCCCATGGATTCGGGGTTTGGCCGGGCTAGAAACAGGTTCAGAGGTATGATCAGCCCGGCCACCAAGCCGGCCAGGCAAAGATATCCCCCGCGCCAGCCAAAAGCGGCGATCCAGCGCTCGGCCAGGGGCGTGAAAATAGTCATGCCCATGCCCACGCCGGCGATGGCGATACCGACCGCCGTGCCTCGGCGGCGCTCGAACCAGCGCGACAGAATCGCCGAGTTGGTGGTGAAACCCATGAGGCTCACCCCCGCTCCGGCCAGGACCCCGTAGGTGAGCCGGAAAAACCACAGGCTCTGGGTGAAGCTGACCAAAAACAGGGCCAGCGACAATAGCGCCGCGCCCATGGGCATTACCAGGCGGGGTCCAAAACGGTCCAACAGGCGGCCCGCCACGGGGCCGGTAAGAGCACTACAAATTATGAAAACCGAAAAAATGGAGGAGGCCGTGGCCCGGCCCCAACCGAAATCCCTCATCAGGGCCAGGAAAAACACCGAGAAGGAATACCAGATGCCAAAAGCGACGGCCAGGTTGCAGAAGCACAGCCCCACGATGACCCATCCGTAATAGAACCGGGGCTGGGACCCGCTGAATAGGCCGCTTATCATGTGGCTTTCCTCCTGATGCTTTCCAACCACCTGGGCAGGCCCGGCGCGGAGCCTTGGGCAGGGCATCAATTATATACACCGTTTTTAGTCATATATTTAATTAATTATTTCACAGATCGGCATACTCCAAAAAACGGGGCTTCCGCGTCTGCACGGAAGCCCCGTTGTCATGGGTTATATCTTAAGGCCGCGCTATTTGCACTCCCGGTCTATGGTGCTGGCCAGGGGCAGCTTCTTCAGGCGGCCGCCGTAGACGATGGGGTCGCCCTTGTAGCCCAGGGCCTTGAAGTTCAGGTAGTCGGTCTTGCCGATCAGCTCGTGCACGTCGCGGCCCTGCTTTTTCATCCACTGGAAATCCGTGCCCCGGTGGGCCAGCTTCTTGAAGTCCACATGGCGCTCGTCCTTGTGGCAGCGGCAGCAGGTCTTGTCCTTGGCCAGGGACTCGTGGCACTGGGCGCAGCCCAGGGCCGCCTTGGCGGGCATGGTCTCGTGGGTCAGGCCCCAGTACATGCGGGTCTGCACCCACTGGTACTGGCCGCTATAGGGCTTGAGCCCCTTGTTGTTCGGGTTCACCTTGATGGACTCGGCCATGCCCTTGGCAAAGGCCTTGTTCCAGGCCTGGTCGATGACCTTGTCCGGCACCGGGGTCTTGGTCTTGCCGATGGTGGCCCAGAAGCCGCCGGGGCCGTAGAGATGGGGCACCAGCAACAGCTTGTTCACCGCGTCGGCCGCCTGCTTGCCCTCCATGAGCTTGAAGGGATAGATGCGGCTGGCCGGGTCGCGGAAGCCGCCCACCGGCTTGGTGATGTCCACCACCTTGGAGGTGTCGATCTTGTCGCCCAAGAGCACCCGCTCCACCTTGCCGTTGTACCAGGCGTAGGCGGGCTTCATGCTCTCCTTCCAAAGGAACTCGCCCTTCTTCCAATCGTAGTCGGGCATGCCGTAGCGGTCCTTCTTGGGCTTGCGCTCCTTGTGGCCCGCCTTGGACCAATCCCACCAGGTCTTGGTGGCGCGGCACTTGGCGTACACCGGGCTGTGGCAGGTGACGCAGAACAGATGCTCCACGTGGCGGTTGAGGTGGTGGTCCAAAAGGGAGTTGCCGTTGTGGGGCTTGTTGGTGTGGCAGTCCTGGCAGGTGCGCGGTCCCTCGGCCACGGGCAGCGACAGGGAGCGCCCGCTGATCTTGTGGTTGCGGGTCTTGTGGCACTCCTGGCAGGCGAAGTCCATGCCCCCCATGTGCACGTCGCAGCTCTTGGAGGGGTAGTAGAGGATGCCGTTCATGTCGCCGTGCTTGACCGCGTCGCCGCCGCCGCCCTGGAAGTGGCAGTCGCCGCAGTTCTTGCGGCTGGGATGGCCCACGCTCTGGGCGATCTTCTTCAGGTCCAGTTGCAGGAAGGGCCAACCGGCGGCGGTGGGCACCTTGGAGTAGGTGCCGGTGGTGTCGTGGCAGACCAGGCAGTCCATGCGGCTCTGGTCGTTGAAGTCGAACTCCGCGTTGCTCCAGCCGTAGCCCGCGTGGCAGGAGGTGCAGCGGGGCCAGTTGGAAGGCAGGGCCACGCAGAAGTTGTTGATGGTGTTGGTGGCCTTGCCCATGTCGATGCGCTTTTCGCCTTCCACGGTGAAGGGCGAGGGGCCCTTCCACTGCCAGTGGGCCGCGTTCTGCAGATGGTTGGCCGCGTCCTGGTGGCAGCGCAGGCATTCCTTGGTCACCTCTAGGGGGCCCGGCTTGTCGGGCAGCTTCACCAGCTTGCGGTGGTCGGGCACTTTCTTGGCGTGGCAGTCGGTGCAGCCCACCGGCCCTTGCTTGCGCTTTTCATGACAGCCCATGCACTGGCGGTGCAGGGCGGCCTTCAGCCCCAGGCGGCCGGGCAGCTCGGGGTTGAAGGAGTTCTGGTGGCAGGCCACGCAGCGGGTGGTCTCCGAGGCGTCCTTGGCCGCGGGCTTGGCGTGGTGGCAGGTGAAGCACTGGCCCTCCAGCACCGCCGCGTGCTTCTTGTGCATGAAGCGCACCGCCTCGTAGAGGTCGCCATCCTTGTTGACCATGGGGTTGTCCAGCACCAGGTAGGGATGCTTCATGTCCGCCAGCTTGGGCATCTTGTCGCCCAGGCGCAGGCGGCGCTGGCGCTGGGACTCCTCGCTGGTCTTGACCACCAGGGGCGGCACCTCGTGGGCCCGCTTGAGGGCGGCCACCTGGTCCACGGGCACCCAGGGCGTGCCGTCGGGATTCTCCTTGGCCGGCGGTGGCGGCGGTGGCTTGTTCCATTTCTTGGCCGCGGCCACCGGGTCGAAGGGCTTGGGGGCGGCGGGCGCGGCCGGGTTGGCGGACACGGGGCCTTGATAGGCGTAGAGCACCAGGCCCAGGCCCAACAGGACCCCCACCATCCATACGGTCAGGAACTTCTTGCGGCGGGCGCTCATGAGTTGGCCTCCTTTCCTGCGGGGGAAAGAACCGGGAGGAAGTAGACAGTGAAGCGATAGGCCAGCATGAGAGCGGCTATGAACCCTGCGGTGATCGCCAACTCACCCACCGAGGGGAAGTATGACTGCACCGGGTAAGGCGGCTGGAAGGCCACCAGGAATACGTTCATGCGGTTGACGACGACCCCGCCCACCACCATGCAGGCGGCGATGAACAGGGGCGTGCGATGGTTGCGCACCTTGGGGAAGAGCAACATGGCCCAGGGGATGACGATGCCGAAGAGCACCTCCACCGCGAAGGATCGGCCCTGCACCGACCCGTCGAAGATGAGCGGCCACACCCCGCGGGCGATCACGTCGCCTATCTTGAGCGCGCCGTAGACGCCCAAGAGCAGGATGGTGATGCGCACCATGCGCGAAAGGATGCCCATCTCGTCTGCCAGGTCGAAGGAAGCGCTCACCAGGGTGTTCTCGAACACCACCATGGGGAAGCCCACCGCGATGGCCGAGGTTAGGAACAGCAGGGGCAGGATGGGGGTGTACCA
>Ga0180017_100117_pt1 | contig 31706 bp, 47 predicted proteins | sample KR46_S_MetaG_FD_129674 | JGI IMG/M metagenome (GOLD analysis project Ga0180017, IMG submission 129674) | Groundwater microbial communities from the Olkiluoto Island deep subsurface site, Finland - KR46_S_MetaG | ecosystem: Environmental > Aquatic > Deep subsurface > Groundwater | place: Finland...
TCGGGGCACAAAGGCGGTTGGGTTCTTCGGAAAACGCCTTTAGAGGTGTATTCAAAATCGTTGCCGTAATTCTCAAAAATCGAGAAAAATAAATCTTGAAAACTCTGATTTTCAAGTTTACAAATCTCCGATTTGTAATTCTTTTTCCGAAAAGTTTATTATAAGTACAATCTATAGATACTATAGTAAAATTAAGGATATATTGTCTTCTAGGAGTTATAAAACTTATGGAAGACACATATCCAAACCCATCACTAGAAAAATCTACTGTGCCAGAAATCCTAATCATTCTCAGGGTAATAGTTCTAATAATCAGGATAAAAATGTAGATAACTCCCCTTTAATAGATAAAGAATAAGATATTACAGGTCCTTCCATGCTCATTGAAACTAATTTAGATGAAGTAAAAAAAAGGGAAAGTGCTCTTTTTTTTATTAATGAACATATCCAGAAAAATGGTCGTCTGAATTTATATGACTTAACTGGTTTATCTGGAGCATATTTACTAAAAAAAGAAGACTTTGAAGTTTTAGAAACTTATGTGGGTCCAGCTGTATTTGAAAAAATGCTGGATGAATATGGAAAGGCCCATTTAGGTGGAGAAAAAGTTTTAGGATTTAATCGTACCAGTGCAGGGATCCTGGCTACTATTCTAGCATTGGTTAAAAAAGACAGTACGGTGGTTCACTATTTGCCAGAATTACCATCCCATCCTTCTATCCCTCGCAGCACCCAGCTGGTAGGGGGGCATTATCTGGAATTTGATAATTTGAAAGATTTTCTTTTACCAGAAAACACTTCTCTGGTGGTTATAACGGGATCCACCATGGATCATAAGGTGATTTCTGAGGAAGAATTTAAGAAAATAATTAAAAAGGCCCATTTGCATCCTTCAGGTAAAATTCCCGTGCTGGTGGATGATGCTTCTGGAGCAAGATTAAGGCCGATTGTTTTTAATCAACCTTCCGCATTGGACCTGGGTGCAGATTTAGTAGTAACCAGCACTGATAAACTAATGGACGGCCCCCGGGGAGGTTTAATGGCAGGAAAATCTTCTTTAATCGATGCAATTAAATCAAAAGCCCATCAATTTGGTTTAGAAGCCCAGGCCCCCCTGGTTGCAGGTATGGTAAGGGCTCTGGAGCAATTCAATCCGGAAAACATTTTAAGGTCACTGGATAAAAAGGAAAAGTTAAAAAAATTATTAAATCAAGAATTTGAAGGATTTAAAGAAACTCCTACTGGGGTGATGATTTCACCCCATGATATAGCTGGGGAACTGGAAAAAAGAAATATTGATACCCGTCTAAGTCCTGATGATCTATCATTTTTATGGGCTATGATTCTATTAAAAGAATACGGAGTTATCACCATACCTGCAGTGGGAATGCCTGGTGCTTCCCCTACACTTAGACTGGATATGGCTTCTTTAGATGGGAAAAAACTGGAATTAAATGAAATAAAAAATATTTTAAAGGGGTCCTTTAAAAAAATGGAAATAATAGCTCCCCACATAGATAAATCTAAAGATATTCTATTTAAAAATAGATGATTCACGTCCCACTAATTTTAAAGGGGGTTCTTTTTTTTTGATTGAAATAGACGGTTCTTCTGGTGAAGGAGGGGGAGCGGTGGTTCGGATTTCTACGGCTCTAGCTTCTTTAACTTCCCAAGACCTTAAAATAAAGAATATAAGGGCCCAAAGACCCCGAAAAGGCCTTTCATCTCAGCATTTAATGGCACTAACTGCACTCTCCTGGTTGTGTAATGCAAAATTTCAGGGTTTTCATACTGGTTCTGAGGAAATCGTTTTTTGCCCGGGCAAATTAAGGGGAGGAAATTTGGAACTGGATATAAAAACTGCGGGAAGCATGGCCCTGGTATTACAGGCCTTTATGATACCTGCACCATTTGCCCCTGAAAAAGTAGAAATAACTCTAAAAGGGGGTTCTGATGTTAAATGGGCCCCACCCTGTGATTATCTAAAACATATTACCCTGCCTATTTTAGAACTAATGGGATATAAATCCCGGATAGAGCTAATTCAAAGAGGTCATTACCCTCGAGGGGGTGGAATTTTAAAGGCTGAAATTTTCCCTGTAAAAAAATTATATCCTTTAAAAATTTTAAAACCTGAAATTGACTCTATTAAAGGAATTTCTCATGCTACAAACCTTCCCCCACATGTGGCTAAAAGACAGGCTTTAGCTGCTGAAAAAATTCTTGCTAAAACGGGTTACGAGGTGGATATAGCAGTAGAACATACCTCCAATGATTTATCCTCCGGGTCGGGTATTGTGGTCTGGGCCCAGGGAAATACTCGTATAGGGGGAAATGCCCTGGGAGAAAGAGGGAAATCTGCTGAAAAAGTAGGTGAAGAAGCTGCTAAAAATCTGATGTATTCTCTGGAAAGGAAAGCCACTTTAGATAATTATATGGGGGATCAAATTATTCCCTACATGGCCCTAGCAGGTGACTCCTGTTTTAAGATTCCCACTTTAAGCTCCCATGCCTGTACCAATATACAGATTGTTAAAAAAATAACCGGGAAAACTTTCATGGTGCACCCAAGCCGGGAGGGAGTGGTGGAAATTGGCACAAAATGAGAAAATTTTATTGGAATAAGGAATTGTTATGTATATTACAAGTGGTCAATACTTCCCCTAAAAAAATTAAATAAGGGGCTTATTTTTCTTATAAACCCTAAATAAAAAATAAATATCCCCTTATTTTTCAATATGTATACATTCTCCTGATATTACTTTACGGAGTGTATTATCATCTAATTCTAGAATAAGGGCTCCGGTATTGGTTATCCCTATTGCTTCACCTCTTACAATTTTTCCCAGCCTTTTTCTTACTTCCACATAACTACCAATGGTGGTGGATAAATTCCTCCAATCATTTAGAATATCTGGGAAATTGCCTGACTTAAATTCCTCGTATGTTTCTTCAAATATCTTAGAAAAATTTTGAACTAGTTTCACACGGTCTATTTCATCTTTTAGTTCATTTTTTAAGGAAGTGGCCAGTTGAACCACCTCCGAGGGGAAAATTTTAGTATCTACATTGGCGTCAATTCCAATACCCACCACCACATAATCCACGGTATTGAATTTAGCATTTGCTTCGGTTAAGATTCCACAAACTTTTTTGCTCCCAATAAGAATGTCGTTGGGCCATTTTATTCCCACATCCAGTCCAAATTCTTTTTTAAGAGTTTTTGCAACAGCAACTCCTGTCATTAAGGTGAGTTTAGGTGCATCAGCCGGGGGGATGTGGGGCCTTAAAATGGTGGACATCCATATTCCGCCTTCCGGAGAAATCCATTTTTTCCCTCTTCTTCCTTTTCCCCTACTTTGTGTTTCGGCAATGACCATGGTTCCTTCTTTTGCTCCCTTCTCAGCCAGTTTCTTAGCCACATTATTGGTGGAATCCACTTCAGTGAAATAATGTATTTCACGGCCAATGTATTTTGTTTCCAGGTCTCTTTTTATCTCAAAGGGTAATAGGAGGGTGGAAGATTCTTTTAATCTATATCCTAAATTGGATGAGAAATCGAATTTATATCCTAATTTTTTTAATTTTTCTATATGGGTTTCTACTTCTTCTGGAGAAATGTCTAAAATGGAAGCAATTTCTTCATGAAAAACATATTTTCCTTTATTTTTATGGAGAATGTCTAATAATTTTTCCTGCATTCATAATCCCCCTCTATATTTCATTTTTTAGAAGTTTGAACAGATTTCATGTAAGATCCCACGGCAGCGGATATGGCTGCAACTTTTTTACCGGGTAAGAAGGTGGATTTTAGACGGTTTTCCATTTCCTTATCTTCTGCAATGACCTTCTCCATATTTTCTTGTATACCCTTTTGGTGTTCATCCACAAAATGGGTGTTAAGCTTTCCTTGTTGGAATGCTTCATGATTCATAATGGCTTTATGGAAGGGGATGGTTGTTTTTACTCCTAATATCACATATTCTCTCAAGGCACGTTTCATACGGTTTATGGCCTCATTCCGGTTAGGGCTCCATACAATTAGTTTGGATATCATGGAGTCATAAAAGGAGGGGATAGTATAATTCATGTAAACCCCACTATCTACTCTAACTCCAATACCTCCTGGAGATCGATAACCAGTTATTTTACCCGGGTTAGGGGCAAAATCTGATAGGGGATCCTCTGCATTTATCCTGCATTCTATGGCATGCCCATTCACTTTCACCTCTTCCTGAGAACAGCAAATTTCACTTCCAGCTGCAATTTTAATTTGTTCTTTAACCAGGTCCACATTGGTGATAATCTCAGTTATGGGATGCTCCACCTGGATTCTGGTGTTCATTTCCAGGAAATAAAAATCTCCATTGGAATATAAAAATTCCACAGTACCTGCATTGGTGTAATCAATGTGTGTTGCGGCTTTAATAGCAGCAGAACCCATTCTTTCTCTAAGATCTTCGGTCATGATAGGGGATGGTGCTTCTTCAATTAATTTTTGATGTCGGCGCTGTATGGAACATTCCCGATCCGCCAGGTGTATGGTATTTCCATGTTCATCAGCCATAATCTGAAATTCAATATGTTGAGGTTCTTCCAGATACTTTTCAATATAAACGGTGGAATCTCCGAATGCAGATGAAGCAACTGATTGGGTAGATTCTATGGCTCTTACCAGTTCATCTTCTTCATAAACGGTCCTCATTCCAATACCACCTCCTCCAGCCGAGGCCTTAACAATTACTGGATAACCAATTGATTCTGCTATTTTTATGGCCTGATCTATGCTGGAGATTCCTTTATCAGTACCGGGTATTACTGGAACCTTTGCATCTCGCATAAGCTTTTTAGAGGTTATTTTATCTCCCATGGCTTCTATAACCGAACCTTTAGGCCCTATGAGTTTGATGCCATTTTTTTCACATTCTTTACCTAAATTAGAATTTTCCGCTAAAAAACCATAGCCCGGGTGTATGGCCTCTGCTCCGGACTTTTCAGTTATATCTATAATTTTCTCAATGTTCAAATAACTCTGGGAAGGAGTTGATTCACCTATATGATATGATTCATCGGCGTATTTAGCAAAGAGGGAATTTTTATCTGCATCAGAGTAAATAGCAACACTATTAACCTCCAGCTCACGGCAAGCTCTCATTACTCTTATGGCTATTTCACCTCTATTGGCTACCAGGATCTTGTCAAACATTTCTTGTCTCCTTTTTCTAGTTAGGAATTAGTTCATTATTTATTAAATTCAAAGGAACTTTAAATTAAAATAAGTTTTTTTTTGGGGGCTGTTTACAATTCTCAAATAGACTTATCAAGTTCCTTTTTTAGTCATTATATATTCAATTTTTATCTAATTAATATTATAATATTATAATATTATGAATCATTAAATTTACTGTTGCCTCACTGGCTTATTGATATATTATAATAAAGCCGAATATTGTTTAATATATCAAATCTTAAGTTACTTCCAATTATTATATTAATTAATAGTACTTGATTATCTAAGATGGATCTTCCCTTTAGAATCATTCTTTCGGTGAGGTTGTTATCCTTTAGATTGGCATTAATGTATGGACTATCAAACCATTATCCTGTAATTGCACTATAAACAAGGAGATAAAATGAATTCCGGTCCTAAGCTTATTAAAAAGAAAAAACATCTGGAGATGGCATTGCAGAATATTCCCGGTCATATTAATCCCAAGGTGGAATTAGAACAGTATTCTACTCCTTCTATTATTGCATCAGATGTATTATGGAATGCATTTCGTTTAGGAGATATAAAGGATAAAAACGTTGCAGATTTAGGCTGCGGGACAGGGATTTTTGCAAAAGGCGCTGCTCTTTTAGGTGCCCACCTGGTTTGGGGTATGGATAAGGATGGGGAGGCTATTGAAAAAGCCAGGGAAATTTCTAAAAAAATGTCCTTAACTGATATTATTGATTACATCCAGATGGATATTCATGATATTCCCCTGGATTTAAAAAATAAATTTGACACGGTTATACAGAACCCCCCTTTTGGATCCCAGTCCCGATCAAAAAGGGGAGCTGATAGAATTTTCATGGAAAAATCTCTGGAAATGGCTCCGGTGGTATATTCTTTTCACATGGCTGAAACTGAAAACTTCCTGGAAAAATACTGGAATAAGCTAGGGTCAATAATTACCCATAAGTTTTATTATCACTTTCCACTACCTAATATCTACCATTTTCATAAAAAAGAACTTAAAGACGTAGAAGTTATAGTGGTACGGGTTGAAAGAAACAGAAACTAATTTTAAGATTATTAACTATTTACATAAAGTTAATTTAGATTTTTCTGATTTTCAATCACCATATTAACTACTTTAAAGAAGAACATTAAACAGAAACTTTAAATACCATATTAAACTACATTAACTAACCTACATTCTAGTGAGAGTATTGGTATGCAGCATGAGCTGCCCGGTATTATATTAGATATATAATACGGTGTTAGAAAGTTTGCCTAGTTGGAACTATAGCAATATTTATAACCTATGAAAACAAATAGTGGAAGATGAATACAAGGCATTTATCACTTTTCATCCCGGATTCACTAACCGCGGAGACAAAAGATCTAAAGTTAAAAACATATAAAGTGGGATTAATTTCTAGATCGGCGGCTATATTCAGGGCGAAACGGGTTGTAATTTATAAAGACGATGCTGATCCCGATGAGGCAAACTTCATTAGGGATATTCTTACTTATATGGATACACCTCAGTATCTTCGAAAGAAGGTTTTTCCTATAAGGAAGGAGTTAAAACATGTGGGTATTCTCCCACCACTTAGAACTCCTCACCATCCTACAGGTACACCCGGCGAAGGCGATTTTAGGCAAGGATTGACTTTAAAAAGAACAAAGAAAGGAACCTTTGTTGATATAGGTGCTGATAAACCTGCTTTTTGCAAGGAACAACTCACCGTAAATAAAGTGCTGAGCTTTAAAATAACCAAGCTGGGTAAAGAGATAATAGTTGACCCTGACCAGCCAGATGACACATACTGGGGATATGAAACATTATCTACGAATAAAAATCTTCACCAAAGTTTAAAGTTAGTAAAACCGGAAGTTGTTGTGGCAACATCCCGTTATGGAACTCCTATAACTTCTATTTTAGATGAAGTAAAGTCCAAGGTAAAAAAAGCCAATCACTGGGCTATTTTGTTTGGCGGTCCTTATAAAGGCTTACCCGATTACGTTTCCAGCCAGAATTTGGCGGATTTTGAGTTGAACATGATTCCATCTCAGGGTACTCAAACCATAAGGACTGAAGAAGCGGTTTTATCTACTTTATCCATATTTAATTTGCTCTTAAACTTAGAATAATCAGGAAAATGGAATATTTTTGGAATGTAAGGAGGTTATATTAAATGGCTAGACATCACCAACCAAGAAAAGGATCAGTTGCATTTAGTCCTAGAAAAAGATCAGCCAAAGAGACACCACGGATCAAGTCCTGGCCAAAGGCAGAAGAACAGGGTTTATTGGGTCTTGCTGGTTATAAAGTGGGTATGACTCACGTTATGATGGTAGATAACACTAAAAATTCCCCTACTGAGGGAATGGAGATTGCTACCCCGGTTACTATTATGGAAGTACCGCCTGTTTTTGTAATGGGGTTCCGTGCTTATGAGAAAACCAGTCGTGGTCTTAAAGCCCTGACAGATGTTCTTGCGGATAATCTAAATGAAGATCTTTCCCGGAAGATAAGACTTCCTAAAGAATATAATAAAGAAAAAGCACTGACCCAGATTCAGGAAAACATGGATCATGTGGTAGAAATAAGGGCGTTAATCAATACTAATCCCCGGGTAACCAGTGTACCTAAAAAGAAACCAGAGATATTTGAATGTGGTGTGGGAGGTAAAACCCCCCAGGAACAATTGAATTTTGCTCTGGAAGTACTGGGTAAAGAAATCTCTGCCAGTGATGTTTTTGCAGATGGAGAACATGTTGATTCCATTGCAGTTACCAAGGGTAAGGGTTTCCAGGGTCCGGTTAAAAGATGGGGAATCAGGATTCAGTATGGTAAAGCTGCCCGAAGTAGTAAAGCTCGGCACGTAGGTTCCATAGGACCATGGACTCCTTCCCGGACCATGTGGACTGTTGCTCAAGCTGGTCAAATGGGATATCATAAAAGAACTGAATATAATAAAAAAATCTTAAAGATTGGAGATGCATCTCAAGTCGATGCAGTTAACCCTGACGGCGGTTTTATAAAATACGGTCTGATAAAAAATGATTATATGATTATTAAAGGTTCATTACCTGGTCCTTCCAAGAGGCTCATAATATTAAGAAAAGCCATAAGGGCCCATGGAAAACATAACGACGCACCTCAGATTAATTACATCAGTACCGCATCTAAACAAGGTGTATAATTATTTTAACTTTAAGAGTGGTTTAAATGAAAAAAATTAAGGTTTATTCACTGGAAGGCGAAATTACAGAAGAGATTGAGTTGCCTGAAATATTCCTGGAAGAATTCAGGCCTGACCTTATTAAAAGAGCAGTAATTTCCGCACAGACCGCCCGGATACAACCATGGGGTGCTAATCCTATGGCAGGTAAAAGAACTACCGCAAAATCATTCGGTGCTGGTAGAGGTGTGGCAATGGTGCCTCGTGTAAAAGGTAGTAGACACCCTGCAGCTTCTAAGGCTGCTTTTGTACCTCAAACTGTTGGAGGTAGGAAAGCTCATCCCCCAAGATCTCAAAAGGTTTACCATGAGAAAATAAATAAAAAAGAAAGGAGATTTGCTATCCGTTCTGCAATAGCGGCTACAACCAATCAGGAACTGGTTGAAAATAGAGGCCACCAAATGGCCAATGTCCCTCAAATACCTCTCGTGGTGGATGATGAACTATGCAAAATTAAAAAAACCAAAGAAACCAGGGAAATATTCAAAAAACTGGGAATCATGGATGATGTAGTTCGAGCTAAAGAGGGTAAGAATATAAGGGCTGGAAAAGGTAAGATGCGAGGTCGAAAATATAAATCACCTAAAGGACCTCTAATAGTGGTTGGAGAAGACAAAGGCATTGGTTTAGGCGCCAGAAACCACCCTGGTGTGGATGTAGTTTCTGTTGAAAACTTAAATGCTGAATTACTTGCTCCAGGAACTCATCCCGGGAGATTGACCATTTTCACTAAATCTGCTGTAGAAAAATTAGGGGAGCTCTTTCAGTAGAGTTTAAAATATTTAGTAAAATAGGTGGGATAGTATGGATCCTTATGCAGTTATAGTAAAACCTCACATAACAGAAAAAAGCATGAATTTAATTGATCAAAATAATGAATTAATATTTGTGGTATTGAGAACCAGCAACAAATCTGCTATTCGGAAATCTTTTGAAGATCTCTTTGCAGTAAAGGTGGAAAGTGTTAATACACAAATCAACTCCAAAGGCCTCAAATTAGCCTACATTAAACTGGCGGCCGAACACAAAGCTGAAGATATAGCAGTTAAAATGGGAGTATTTTAATTAAAAATTATTTAGATATCCTAAGTTTAACTTGGAGGAATAATAAATGGGAAAACGTTTGATTTCACAAAGGAGAGGACGGGGGACTCCTACTTACACCAGTGCTTCGCACCGTTTCAAAGGAAAAATTGAGTACCGTTCCTACGACGAACTCGAAAAAGAAGGTAGTTTGAAGGGTAAGGTAGTTGATATAATGCATGATCCGGGAAGAAGTGCACCGGTGGCCATGGTTAAATTTGAAAATGGCGAAAAAAAGCTTATTTTAGCCCCGGAAAGTATCCAAATTAATGATGATATTGCCTGTGGAATTTCTGCACCAATAAGTCCGGGAAATTCGTTACCTATTGGGGAGATTCCAGAGGGTACTCCTGTTTACAACATTGAAAATAGACCTGGAGATGGTGGCAGATTTGTTAGATCTTCAGGAACTTATGCTTCTTTAATCACTCATGACGTGGATAAAGCAGTTATTGAACTTCCATCCGGTGAATTAAAATCATTTAATCCCAAATGCAGAGCTACCATAGGTGTAGTTGCTGGCGGAGGAAGAAAAGAAAAACCATTCCTCAAGGCAGGTAATAGATACCATTCCTTAAAAGCAAAGGGTAAAAAATGTATGACTGTTAGAGGAGTGGCTATGAATGCTGTAGATCACCCTCATGGTGGTGGAAACAGACAACACCCCGGACGGCCTACAACTGTATCCAGAAATGCTCCACCAGGACGTAAAGTCGGTTCAATTGCAGCAAGAAGGACAGGGAAGCGTAGATAAATAAATATTAGGAGGTGGCTGATTGGCACGTAAAGAATTTAAATATCGCGGATACACTTTAGAAGAACTTCAGGACATGCCACTGGACAATGTAATACAAATATTACCATCCAGGCAGAGAAGATCCTTAAAAAGAGGATTTTTACCCCGGCAGAAAAAAGTGTTGGAACGAATACGAAAATTGAAAAAAGAGACAAATAAAGGTGGAAAACCCCAGATCATTAAAACTCACTGCAGGGATATGATTATCCTCCCTGAAATGGTGGGGATGACCTTTGGAATTTACAATGGTAAAGAATATGTCCAAGTACAGATACAGGCTGAAATGATTGGATCTTACTTTGGGGAATATGCACCAACTAGACAGAAAGTTCAACATGGAGATCCCGGAATGGGAGCTACCAGATCATCTATGTTTGTACCTCTTAGATAAGGAGAATGAACAATGGCTAAAATTAATTACGCTTTCAAAGAAGACGATAAGGCCAAAACAGCCAAGGCAATTGGAAGAGCTCTCAAAATATCACCTAAGCACGCTGTTGAGATATGCAGAGAACTTAGAGGGATGAAACTGGAAAGAGCCAAAGTTTATCTGGAAGAGGTAATTCAGATGCAAAAAGCTGTTCCCTTTAAAAGACACAACAAAAAAGTAGGTCACCGTAAAGGATTGAATGGTTGGCCTACTGGTAGATATCCAGTTAAAGCTGCAGGCCATATATTGAAGGTCTTGGAAAACGCGGAAGCCAATGCGGAATACAAAGGATTGGACTCTGAAAACTTGAAAATTATGCACATTTCCAGCCACAGAGGATTTGTTATTAGGGGCTGGACTCCCCGAGCTTTTGGAAGAGCAAGTCCATTTAACACTCCCACTACTCATGTGCAGATAGTTCTTGGGGAGGCTTAGATTTACATGATAGAAAAAGATTTTGTCACAGAAGGTCTTAAACGAACAAAAATCGACGAATATCTAGAAAGTGAACTCGAAAGAGCTGGATATGGTGGAATGGAAGTTCAAGTTACTCCCTTAGGTACTATGGTAGTAGTTTATGCTGAAAGACCAGGTATGGTTATTGGAAGAGGCGGAAAAACAGTCAGGGGAATAACCCAAAACTTGAAAACAAACTTTGAACTGGAAAACCCCCAGGTAGAGGTTAAAGAAGTGGGTGTTCCTGAACTTAACCCTAAGATCATGGCCCATAAAATTGCTTCTATGTTACAAAGGGGAATGCACTTCAGAAGAGTGTCCTATACCTCCCTCAGGAGAATTATGGGTGCAGGAGCCCAGGGTGTAGAAGTTACCATTTCTGGAAAAATCAGAGGAGCCCGATCTGCCACTGCTAAATTCAGTGATGGATACATTAAAAAATGTGGTGAACCTGCTACCCGATTTGTTAAGGAAGGATTTGCAACTGTACAACTAAAACCAGGTGTACTGGGAATCTATGTTCGTATAATGCCTCCAGAAGTTATTTTACCCGATAAAGTCGATATTCACCCTCCAGTTATCGAAGAAACCGTTACTGAAGTTGTAGAAGAAACAGCAGAAATAGTTGAAGTTGAAGAAACTGCAGAATCTACTGAAGAAGCCGAATTAATTGAATCTGAAGAGGAACTGGAAGAACTGGAAGAATCTTTAGAGGAAGTAGAAGAGGAACTGGAAGAATCTTTAGAGGTAGTAGAAGAGGAAGCTGAAGTTGAAGAAGCTGTAGAATCTGATGCTGTTGAAGAGGAAGCTGAAGTTGAAGAAGCTGTAGAATCTGATGCTGTTGAAGAGGAAGCTGAAGTTGCTGAGGAAGTTTCTGAATCTGATGCTGTTAAAGAGGAAGTTCCTGAAGAAAAATCAGAGTCTGCTAAAGAAAAGGAAGAATCCTCTTAAAAAATCTGAATAATTCAATTAAATTATTAAAGGGATGAAAAAATGGCGATTTTGAGAAGTAAAGAAATACAGGATATGGAACTTGACGAGATCCATAAAAAACTGGATGAACTCAAGGCCGAATATGCCAAAAATGTTTCTAAAAGTTCTGCAGCCGGAGTATATGAAAACCCTGGAAAAATTAAGGAACTTAAAAGAACTATTGCTCGTGTTCTTACCATCATTAATGAAAAACAGAAGGAGACATAAATGAAAATCTGCGATGTATGTGGTCTTCCAGATGAACTCTGCGTCTGTGAAGAAATAGCACGAGAAGTTCAGACCGTTAAAGTATACACAGTGCGAAGAAGATTCGGAAAACTGATGACCATTGTAGAGGGCATAGATGAGCATGATATTGATATGAAGGAACTTACCAAAGAATTAAAAGCCAAATGTGCCTGTGGCGGTACTGCAAAAAAAGGCCAGATTGAACTTCAAGGGGATCATAAAAAGAGAGTTAAAGAAGTTCTGGCAAATATGGGCTTTTCTTCCGATACTATCGAAATAAGGGAGATAGATCGAAGGAGCAACAGAAGAAGATAATTACCATATGATAACTCCACATAACATATTTCAACATGAACTGATAGGTTTAACCGTTGAAATAGTTGAAAGCTCTCATCAAGGGCTGGAAGGGATTAAAGGGAAAGTTGTAGACGAAACTCGAAATACTATTTGCCTGGAAAGACCGGATGGTAAAGAGATTGTCGTTGCAAAAAGTACCTCACTTTTCCATTTTCGAATCCCGGAAGGATTAGTGGTGGAGATAGATGGGAAGGTACTGGTAAGTCGTCCTGAAGATAGAATAAAAAAGAAATTTAGGAAAATTTAATTGGTGATAATATGGTTGGCATTGAAGTTCCAAAACCTGAATCCGAGTGTAATGATCCTAACTGTCCTTTTCACGGAACTTTACCTGTTAGAGGACAAATCCTGGAAGGTATAGTTACTAGTGACAAAGCTGAAAGGACCATTACATTGGAAAGAAGTTTTTATAAATTCATAAGGAAATACGAGAGATACGAAAAAAGAAAATCAAAAATTAGCGCCCATTTACCTGATTGTATTCAAGTAAATATTGGTGACACCGTGAAAGTCGCAGAATGCAGGCCTTTAAGTAAGACCAAGCATTTTGTGGTGGTTGAGGTAAAGGGAGAGAAGTGAAATGAAGGCCATAACATCTAATGTTGCCAAAGCACTACCCATAGGCGCTCGACTTCAATGTGTGGATAACACCGGAGCAAGAGAAGTGGAAATCATTTCTGTTAAAGGATATAAAGGTGTTCGCCGAAGACTGGATGTAGCTGGTATTGGTGATATGATCATTGTATCTGTAAAAAAAGGATCTGCCGACATGAGGAAAGAAGTCATGACCGCGGTTGTGGTTCGCCAGAAAAAAGAATACAGAAGGGCCGACGGACTCCGGGTGAAATTCGAAGATAATGCTGCGGTTATTATAAGTCCAGAAGGAGTTATAAAAGGGTCAGAAATTAGAGGTCCAGTTGCTAAAGAAGCAGCAGACCGATGGCCGGGCATAGGAAGCGCAGCTAGCATTATTGTATAATGGTGATATTATGTCAAAACAGCCTAGAAAGCAAAGGAAATTCATTTATAATGCACCCTTACACATTCGTCACAAGTTAATGAGCGTAACTCTAAGTCAGGACTTAAGGGAAGAACATAATCGTAGATCCATACCTGTTAAAAAAGGAGACACAGTCCAGGTTATGCGTGGCGATTTTAAAGATCACGAGGGAAAAGTGGAAAAGGTAGATCTTAAAAACTACCGGGTACTGGTAGATGGAGCTACCGTCCAGAAAGTAGATGGAAACCCTGTTTACTTCCCTATTCACCCCTCTAATTTGAGAATTGTGGAAATGGATTTAAGTGATGATAAAAGAAATAAAATTATAGAGCGGAAGGGATAAAATGGCAAAAATGGGATCAAGAAAACATTTAAAAAGATACAAATCCCCTAAAAATTGGCCTGTTCACCCAAAAGAGGACAAATGGACGGTTAAACCGGCTGCAGGTCCTCACTCAATTGAAAGCTCACTACCTCTATTAATTGTTATTAGGGATATCCTGGGAATTGCTGATAACTCCCGGGAAGCAAAGAGGATATTGAATAATGGTGAGATACTGGTTGATGGCCATGTTAGAAAAGATTACAAATTCCCTGTTGGTTTTATGGATGTAATTCAAATTCCTAAAACTGGAGGAAATTATCGAGTTTTACCAGATGAAAAGGGTAGACTAATTCTACATCCAATACCTGAAGAAAATGTAGCATTTAAACTATGCAAAATTGAAGATAAGACCATCATTAAAGGTGGAAAAACTCAATTAAATCTTCACGATGGTAAAAACTGTTTGAGTGATGAATCATTCTCTGCAGGGGATGTAATTAATCTTAAATTACCTGAAAAAGAAATTAATGATGCCATTAAATTTGAAGAAGGCAACATTGGTTTAGTTACTGGTGGTAAACACATCGGTGAAATTGGTAAAATTAAAGAAATCATAATTACCAAATCAGTTCGACCTAACACTGTAGTTATTGAAACTGATGAGAAAAAGACTTTTCTTACTTTGAAAGATTACGTTTTTGTAATTGGTAAAGAAGAACCTATTATTTCACTTCCTGGAGGCAAATAGATGAACCCCATGGAAGAGGTAATAATAGCCAAAGCCACCATCAATATTGGTGTGGGTGATGCCGGTGAAGCTCTCTCTAAAGCTGAAAAGCTTATAAATTCGATCACCGGTCAAAAATCTGTCAGAACTTTCTCTAAAGTTACTAATCCTGAATTTGGTATTAGGAAAAATCAACCTATAGGTTGCAAAGTAACTTTGAGGGGTGAAAAAGCAGATAAAGCCATTAAAATGGTTTTAGATGGTATAGGTAACAATCTCAAATCAAGGCAGTTTGATTCCCAGGGTAATGTTTCATTTGGGATAAATGAACATATTGATATTCCGGGAATGAGATATGATCCGGATATTGGGATATATGGTATGAATGTGTCTGTTACATTTGAAAAACCAGGCTACCGTATAAAAAAAAGGAAAATCCAACGGAAGAAAATTCCGGCTAAACACATGGTTACCAGGGAAGATACCATGAAATTTATGCAGGAAAAATTCCAGATTGAGATAATTTAAGGGTGAGATTATGCCAAGAAAATATGGAAAGGGATCCAGAGAATGTTCAAGATGCGGGAATCACTCTGCTATGGTTAGAAGATACGGGCTCATGTTATGCAGACAGTGCTTCAGAGAACTCGCACCTAAAATTGGATTTAAAAAGTATAATTAGATAGGAAAGGTGTTTACTAATGACTCTAATGGATCCTCTTGCAAATGCCCTGACCAATATGAGAAACAATGAATTGCAGGGAAATGAAAGATGCAATATATCTCCTGCTTCTAAATTGATCGGACACGTCTTAAGGACTATGCAAAAAGAAGCTTACATCGGCGAATTTGAGTACGTGGATGATGGTAAAGCTGGAAAATTTATAGTTGAATTGGAAGGTAATATAAACCAGTGTGGGGTTATAAAACCCAGACACGCTGTTAAAAAGGACGAATTTGAAAAATTCGAAACAAGATACTTGCCAGCTAAAAATTTTGGAATTATGATCGTTACCACTCCCGAGGGTATAATGACCCACAAGGAAGCTAAAGAAAAAGCTATTGGTGGCAGACTACTGGCATACATATATTAGGTGATATAATGGTTCTAGGAGCTTTGATTCGGGAAGAAATAGAAATCCCGGAAGATGTGGAAGTCACCATCAATGATGAAGTACAGGTTAAGGGACCTAAGGGTCAAATATCCCGTAAATTCATCTACCCTAACATCACCATTAAAAAGGATGATGATAAAATCATCGTGGAATCTTCTTTTCCTAAGAAGAATGATAAAGCAATGTTGGGAACCATCCGGTCCCATATCCGCAATATGATTACAGGGGTAACTGATGGTTTCAGTTATGATATGAAAATTGTTTATGCTCATTTCCCTATGGCAGTTAAAGTCACAGGAAACAATGTTACCATTGAAAATTTCCTGGGGGAGAGACATCCTCGTAAGGCTAAAATCGTGGGTACAGCTCAGGTTAAGGTCAAAGGTGAGGAAGTGGAAATTACCGGCATTAACAAGGAAGACGTGGGACAAACAATGGCTAACTTGGAACAGGCCACTAAAGTCAAGGGAAGAGATCCACGGGTATTCCAGGACGGCATATACCTTACTAACAAGGGATAAGTCCGTTGAAAACTAATTTACGGTGATTCAATGAAGAAAAAATTCAAAAGACAGGAATATGCCAGGTACAAAAAACTTGGTCAAAAGTGGAGAAAACCCAAGGGAAAAACTAGTAAAACTAGGAGATACGAAAAGGGTAAACCTGCAATGCCTTCTGTTGGATACGGTACTCCTAAAGATTCAAGAGGCCTTCATCCCTCTGGTTATCAGGACATACTCCTATGCAACATTAGAGAATTAGAGGACCTGGATCCAGAGTACCAGGCAGGAAGAATCAGCTCCACTGTGGGCAGAAGAAAAAAGGAAATAATGCTTGGAAAAGCAAAAGAATTGGGTATTAAAATCTTTAACAAATAATATAATTTGATAATAACCATTCTTTAATTCAACCCGATTTAAGACCATGATTGTGATAATATGGGGATATAAAAAATCTCCTAAAATCATTAATGGATTTAATAATCAAAAGGTGATATCGGGAGTGATTGGCAATATCAACGCTTTGGAATTTAAAATATCAAAGCAGGATTTATAATTTCCAATCCATTGAAATGCAGATAAAATTTATTCAAATCTGTGTTTTGCTTTTAAGGGAAAAGCTTGAAAACCATTAAAAATGATTCAAGTGTTTTATCAGCTAAATGCTGACAAAGGAGGTTTCTTAAATGAATCTTACTACTCAGAAAAGATTAGCTGCGGATATTCTAAAAGTAGGGGTTAACCGGGTATGGATTGACCCGGAACAACTTGAAGAGGTATCACGGGCCATAACCAGAGAAAGTGTGAAGCAGTTAATAGATAACAAATCGATCAAGGCTAAACCTCAAAAAGGGATAAGCAGTTTCAGATCAAAGAAAATTGCCGAGCAAAAGAGCAAAGGAAGAAGAAAAGGAAGAGGTAGTATAAAAGGAGCTAAAGGTGCTAGAAGACCTAAAAAAGAAGCTTGGATGACTACCATAAGGGCCTTAAGAAAGGACCTTAAAGATATGAGAGATAAAAGGGAAATTAACAATACTACTTATCGTAAACTATATAAAATGGCCAAGGGTGGTGCCTTCAGAAGTAAATCTTACATGAAAACCTATGCCCGGGACCATGACTTGCTCAGGTAGGAGGGATTTATTTGGCACGCGGATCAAGATACAAGGTATCATTTAGAAGAAGAAGAGAAGGAAAAACGGATTACAAGGCCAGACTAGGCTTAATTGATATTGATAAATCACGTTTAGTTGTTAGAATAACCAATAACCATGTCATTGCCCAGGTTATTAATGTGGCAGAGATGGGTGATGAAACTTTAGTTTCTGCACATTCCAAAGAATTAGAGAAAATGGGATGGAAGGCCGGAACCAAAAATACTGCTTCTGCTTATTTAACCGGATACTTGTGTGCTAAAAAAGCACTTAGTAAAGGTATTGAATATGCAGTTTTAGATATTGGACTTAAATCATCAATCAAGGGCTCCAAAATTTTTGCAGTATTAAAAGGTGCTTCTGATGCTGGTTTGAATGTTCCTCATGGAGAATCTATTCTCCCTGATGAAAGCCGGATTAAAGGTGAACATATTGCAGAATATGCACAATCATTGGATGATGCAGAACTAAAGCAAAAGTTCTCCCAGTATCTGGATAAGGGAATCTCACCATCTGATTTACCGGAACACTTTGAAGAAATTAGAAAGAAGATAGATGAGGATGAGGTATAACTATGAACAATTACAAAAAGGAGGAATGGGAACCAAAAACCAATCTAGGTCGTATGGTGAAAGAAGGAGTCATCAGCAATATTGATGAAATATTTGAAAAAGGACTCCCCATCATGGAACTAGGAATCATTGATACTTTACTCCCTGATCTGGAAGAAGAGGTAATGGATGTTAACCTGGTCCAGAGAATGCACAAATCTGGAAGAAAAGTAAATTTCCGGGTTATCGTTGCGGTGGGTAACAAAAACGGTTACGTTGGTTTAGGACAAGGAAAAGCCCGAGAAGTAGGTCCTGCCATTAGAAAAGCAGTCGACGATGCCAAATATAACATTATAAAAGTTAGAAGAGGCTGCGGTGACTGGGGTTGTGTTTGTGGAAAAGAACACACTGTTCCTTTCAAAGTTGATGGAAAAAGAGGAAGTGTTCGAGTAACTTTAATTCCTGCTCCGGGAGGAGTGGGATTGGCTATTGGGGATGTAGGTAAAACTATAATGAAACTGGCTGGTGTGGACGACGTATGGTCTGCTACCAGTGGTCAAACCCAGACCACAGTTAACTTTGCCAGTGCAACATTCGATGCCTTAAAAATGTTAAGTAAAGTGAAGGCTCAGAAAAAAGATCTTAAAAACCTGGGTGTTTGTACCAGCTAAGCGGTGATATTATGTACGTAGCAATTAGGGTAAGAGGTGAAGTCGGTGTCAAAAAAGACATCGCGGACACCATGATGATGTTAAGACTCAACAGAATTAGTCACGCCGTTTTAATCGATGATAATCCCAGTTATAATGGTATGTTAGTAAAAGCCAAGGATTACATCACCTGGGGTGAAATTGACCAGGAAACTTTAAGCCAACTAATTCAAAAACGAGGAAGAATTGTTGGTGGCGAAAAAATTACTGATGAGTATCTAAAAGAAAACACAGATTATTCTTCAGTGGAAGAATTTGCAGGTGCAGTTCTACAATCTGAAATAAAATTAGAGGATGCTAATATTAAACCTGTTTTCCGTTTACACCCTCCTAGGAAAGGATATGAAAACACAAAAACTTCTTTCCGGGAAGGTGGAAGCTTAGGATACCGGGAAAACCAGATAAAGGAACTGGTTAACAAAATGGTTTAATCCTTTAATTATTATTCAAATTCAATAAAGCCCCCAGTAATAGGGGAGGATTTATCATGATTAGAAGAAAAAGGAAAATAAATAAAATGAGAGGCTCAAGAACTGTGGGCGGTGGCTGTTCTAAGAAGAGAAGAGGTGCCGGTAATCGCGGTGGAAGAGGACAGGCCGGAGGCCATAAACATCACTGGAGCTGGATAGTAAAATTCGATCCACAACATTTTGGAAAATATGGTTTTAAAAGACCTATACGTGCCATAAATGATGTTAATCCGGTTAATGTCAGTTATCTGGATGAAAAATCAGAGGAATTACTCCAAAAAGGTATGGCAAGTTCTGAAAATGATATGATTGTCATTGATGTAACTGAGTTAGGATATAATAAAGTTCTGGGCCAGGGTAAGGTTACCAAGGCTTTACTTATCAAGTCACCTCAATTTTCAGGATCTGCTGAAAAGAAAATCCAGGAAGCTGGTGGAGAAGCATTAACTCTCTAATAAGTTAAACTAATTTTTAAATTTTAGTGGCAAGGAGTGAATTAATTGATAGAGAAACTACAGCCTTTCTTTTCAATTCTGCCCCAGGTTAAATCACCTGAACACAGGATTGCATTTAAAGAAAAATTAAAATGGACCGCGGTTATACTGGTTTTATATTTTATCCTGGCCCAGATACCATTATTTGGACTGAGTGAATTTGCAGTTGACCAGTTTGCATCTCTAAGAGCAGTATTAGCAGGTAGTTTTGGTTCTATCCTTACTCTGGGAATAGGACCTATAGTGACTGCGTCCATTATACTGCAGCTTCTGGTTGGAGGAAAAATAATAAAACTGGATCTTTCCAAGCATGAAGATAAGGCTGTTTTTCAGGGAACTCAAAAACTCCTTGCCATTATATTTACCTTATTCGAAGCACTGGTTCTGGTTTTAACTGGAGCTATAGCTCCCCAATCCCCAGATTTTGCCTGGATTATCATCCTGCAAATGACCATCGGAGGGATACTGATAATCTTTCTGGATGAAGTTATTTCCAAGTGGGGATTTGGTAGTGGTGTGGGACTTTTCATTGCTGGGGGGGTTGCCCAGACAATTATTGTAGGGAGCTTCAATATACTACCCTCACCTACTACTCCAGGAATACCTGCCGGTAACATACCTGCTTTCATATACTCCCTTACTACCGGACAACCAACTTTTGATTTACTGATACCGGTTATAGCCGTTATAGGTGTATTCCTGGTGGTGGTTTATGCGGAGAGTATGCGGGTTGAAATACCACTATCTTATGGAGGGGTAAAGGGTGCCCGGGGTAAATACCCTCTTCGATTTATTTACGCCAGTAATATGCCCGTAATTCTGGCCAGCGCACTCCTTTTAAATATTCAGCTCTTTGCCAACATATTCCAGAGAATAGGATTCCCTATTCTGGGAGAAATTTCCCAGGGGCAGGCCATAAGTGGATTGGCATATTACCTGACCCCTCCTTTTGGACTGGATGTGATTTTCACTGACCCTTTAAGAGTGGCCTTTTACGGGATCGTATTCACCGGTATGTGTGTTCTGTTTGCAGTTTTATGGGTTGAAATTAGTGGTATTGGTCCTAAAAAAGTTGCTAAACAGCTTCATGGGATGGGAATGCAGATGCCTGGGTTTCGGAGTAGCAGGGGACAATTTGAAAAGATATTAAAGAAATATATCCCGGCTATCACTGTTTTAGGTGGAGCTTTTGTGGGGCTTTTAGCATTTGGAGCTGATCTTACCGGGGCTTTAGGTGGAGGTACTGGTGTGCTGCTTACAGTGGGTATTGTTTATCGCCTGTATGAGGAAATAGCCCAGGAGCAGCTCATGGACATGCATCCTATGTTAAGGAAGTTTTTAGGAGATTAACTTACTGGGGGAGTGAATCAAATGAAAGTAGTTGTAGTTGCAGGAATACCTGGTTCAGGGAGTACCACTGTTTTAGAACATGCATTGGAAAATTTGAATTATGAACATGTAAATTATGGGGACGTAATGTTACAAATAGGCCGGGAAAAAGGCCTGGTAGAAGATAGGGATGATATGAGGACTCTTCTACCAGATGTTCAAAAGGGTATTCAAAAGGATGCGGCAAAAAGTATAAGAGAGAGGTCGAAGCAAACTAACATAATCGTGGACACCCACTGTACTATCAAAACACCTGCTGGTTTTTTACCTGGACTTCCCCAATGGGTTCTGGATGAACTCCAACCTGACACTTTTGTGCTAATAGAAGCTGATCCAGATGAGATTCTAATTAGAAGAATAAGTGATACCACCCGAACCCGGGACCAGGAAAGATTAAATGATATTGTTCTACATCAGGAAATGAATAGAGCAGCTGCTATGGCTTATGCTGTCCTTACTGGAGCCACGGTTAAGATTATTGAAAATCATAACGACCAGTTAGATAATGCAGTTATAGAAATTAGTGAAACATTAAAAATTGAATAACTGGTTTAAAATAAATTATCTTTACAATATGATAACTTTAAAATTTTAAATCTCTAGAGTATGCTATAATTTAAGAGGAAATAACAATGGTACTTGAAATAATATATGAGGCTTTAAATGTAATTTTAGGCCCATTGATTGCCATAGATCCTAACTCTCAAAACCCTATGTTTGCCATATTTGTAATATCCACTCTGGTGGCTTTCATTACAACTCTGGCCAATAAACTACTGGTCAATCAGGATAGATTGCAATCTTTGAAAAAGGAAATGCAAGAATTCCAGCAGGAAATGAATAATGCCCGAAAATCAGGAGATGCTAAGGCATTAGAAAAAATTCAAAAGCAACAGATGGACTTCATGAACAAGCAGAAGGAAATGATGACCATGTCCTTCAAGCCCATGATTGTTACTTTTCTCCCTATTATTCTGGTATTTTACTGGATGGCTCAAGAACCAAGCATATCTCAAACTGTGGTAATGCTACCTCAAGTTGCCTACTACGTACTCCTGGTACCGCTCTGGCACACCTTTTATGTACCAGCTGCCACTACTCCTCCAGGAGCAATCGAATGGTTAGGTTGGTATATTTTATGTTCCTTTGCCATGTCACAAGTATTCCGGAAGTTCATGGGCCTCAAAGGAGGAATGTAACCCATTAATGATTGCTGATTAACTGAAAGTGATAATGATTCATCCTTGATTAATATTATTATTATTCACTGGTTTACACTCAAGTAATCTTATAATTTAGATATTTAGGAGAGATACTATGACAAATTTAAGACACAGATCCAGATCATATAAGAGGACTTTCAAAAGGACTCCTGGAGGAAACACGGTTTTACAATATAAAAAGAAAAAACCAAGTAAGCACATATGTGCTGAATGTAACAAACTTCTTCATGGTGTTCCGCGCGGGAGATCTTACCAGATAAGAAAATTATCCAAGACTAAAAAGAGACCTAACCGTCCTTATGGTGGATATCTCTGTTCTGAATGCGCCCGCAAACATTTCAAAAAAGAGGCCAGGTCCTGATGATTATTACTATCGGTGGACTGGCAGGTACTGGAACCACCACTGCCGCCAAATTATTATCTGAAAAACTTAAAATACCCTTTGTATCTGCTGGGGATATATTCCGGCAGATGGCTGCTGAAAGCGGCCAGGATATTTTAACTTTCAGTAAATTCGCCGAGAATAATATTGAAGTTGACCTGGAAATTGATAGAAGGCAGGCACAGATGGCAAAGGAAGCTGAAGACCTTATTGTTGAAGGAAGGTTGTCAGCCCATTTTGTCGATGCTGATCTTAAAGTATGGATGATTGCTCCTTTTGAGGTTAGAGCCCATAGAATTAGTGGGAGGGAATCTAAACCCGTAGAAGAAACTCAAAAAGAAATCAAAATACGCGAAGACAGCGAAGCTAGTAGATATCTGGATATACATCAGATAGATATTCATAACATGGAAATTTACGACTTAATCTTGAATACGAACAGTTTTCAAGCTGAAAGAGTTGCAGAAATTATATTTAAAGTTCAAGAGGTGATTTGATTGCCAGCAATAGAAGTAGGAAGAGTATGTGTTAAAATAGCCGGTAGAGAAGCCGGACAAAAATGTGTAATTGTTGACATTATTGATGAAAAATTCGTAGAAGTAGTTGGTACTTCTGTTAAAAACCGCAGATGTAATATTAATCATCTGGAACCATTAGAAAAAACTATGGAAATAAATTCTGAGGATCCTGAAGTAATTAAAAAAGAACTGGAAGCTTTAGAATAATTTCTCTTTTTGGATTATTTATAAATAATTCAATTCATTCTTTGATAGCAGGCCCCCGGGCCGTATGCCTATCAAATGGATTATGAAAAAAAATATTATTATGCAGGTTATGGGATGGAAAATTTTCTAATTAAGGCCGAAAGTGATACTACTTCTCTTTATGGGTGCTGGCCTGATAAAAGGCCTATTGAAGAACACCTTCGTAGAGGGGTCATTAATTTAGACAAGCCTTCTGGACCCACCTCCCATGAAGTGGATTCCTGGGTTCGTAGAATTTTACATGCTGATAAAACCGGTCATGGTGGAACCCTGGATCCCCGGGTTACTGGTATACTACCTATTGGGGTAGATAGTGCCACCCGGGTAATCCAGTTACTCCTGGTGGCTCCGAAGGAATATGTTTGTTTAATGAGGCTACATCATGAAGTTGATGAAAAGGATATAAGAAACATATTCCGTGAATTTCAGGGTAAGATATATCAAACTCCTCCTTTAAAATCCGCAGTAAAAAGAGAACTGAGAGTCCGGAATATTTATTACATAAATATCCTGGAGATACAGGGTAAAGATGTTTTATTCATCATTGGGTGTGAGGCAGGGACTTATATTCGTAAGTACTGTCATGATATTGGTGAAGCCCTGGGCATTGGGGCGCATATGGCGGAATTACGCCGAACTAAAGCAGGCCCTTTTGTGGAGGATGAAACCTTAACCACCCTGCATGATCTCAATGATGCTTATCATTACTGGAAGGAGGATGAGGATGAGTCTTTCCTTAGAAAATGTGTACTTCCTATGGAAGTAGCAGTTACACATTTACCCAAAATACTAATCCGCGATTCAGCAGTGGATGCCATATGTCATGGTGCGGACTTAGCAGCAGGGGGTATAGTTGGATTGAATGATAACATCAAAAAAGGTGATTTAATATCAGTTCAAACCCTTAAAGGAGAGCTGGTGGCTTCTGGCAAAAGTATGGATAATTCACGGGAAATACTGCAATCTGAGAAAGGTATTATGGTAGATATAAAAAAGGTTTTTATGGAACCTGGAACATATCCTAAAATGTGGAAATAAAATCTGTGTTTTAAATTATAAGGATTAATGTTAAAAAAATATTATTTTGTCATGGTATCCTGTTAATACGAAATTAGATATCCACTGTTTATACCAAAAACTAATATACTAAAAAAACTAAAATAGAATTTTACTATAAATAACTACCTGATTTTGTACTTAAAAAGATGGTAAATAGATAGTAAATATATGATACACTAACTTTGCAATTGTTTCAACTGGCCGGGATAGTCTAGCCTGGTAAGGCGCAAGACTGGAAATCTTGTGGAGCTTTGCTCCGCCTGGGTTCAAATCCCAGTCCCGGCGTTTATTGGTATTTTAAGCAAGTTTTGAAGCTAGCTTCAGTCTTGCCCCTATGACATATTTGCACGAATAAATGAAAAAACAGACACTAAAATAGTGTCTTGAATTTGCTATAAATCCCGTTTTAGCAAATTCGCTCTTATTGGAGGTTAATAAATGGAAGAAGATTTCAAGCATTTGGTGCGTATTGCCCGAAAAGATATAGATGGTAATAAACCACTTTTAAATGCTCTAACTACTATCAAAGGTATTGGAGAAGGCTTATCCAAGGCCATTGGCATTGCCATGGGCTTTGATCTTGAACAAAAAATTGGTTATGTTTCTGACGAGGATATCTTAAAAATCGAAGAAGCACTAAAAGACCCTAAAAAGTACGATATTCCTGACTGGATGTTGAACCGGCGTAATGATTATGAAACTGGTGTGACTGTACATTTGATTGAATCAGATCTGGCTATGAGTCTCAGAGACGATTTAAATCGAATGAAGAAGACCAGAAGTTACAAGGGTAGACGACACGAAGTAGGATTACCGGTAAGGGGACAAAGAACCAAGTCAACTTTCAGAAAAGGTAGTTCTGTGGGTGTAAGAAGAAGGAAGGGAAGACAATAACTTAGATTATCGACTATAAGGAGACATAATTATGGGACATCCAAGAAAATCAAGAAAACAATACGATACTCCTCCTCACCCCTGGAATGCTGAAAGGATTAAGAACGAAAATAAACTGGTATCCAAATATGGTTTGAAAACCAAAAAAGAAGTTTGGAAAGCAGAGACCATGGTCAGAAGGTACCGTAGAGATGCCCGGCATTTACTGGGTGTGGCTACTGAACATACCCCAATGGAAAGAAAGCAGCTTTTAGCACATTTAATCCGCCTGGGAATACTGGCTGAAAATTCTAAACTTGAAGATGTTTTGAATTTAACTGTGGAAGATGTTTTAAAAAGAAGACTTCAAACGGTAGCCCACCAGAAAGGATTATCCCGAACAGCTAAAGAAGCTAGAATATTTGTGGTGCATGGCCACATTGCCATGGATGGTAAAAAGGTAACTTCCCCCAGCTACATGGTTAAAAGAGGAGAAGAAGATATAATAGATTTCTATTCTTCATCCCCTGTGACTAAACAATTTAAAACTGAAAAAGCCAAAACTACTGAGGAAAGTTCGGATTAAGAGGAGATAAAATGGCTGAAAAAGAAAAATGGGGTATTGCTAATATTTACTCATCATTTAACAATACTATCATAACTATTACAGATATAACCGGAGCAGAAACCATTACTCAATGGTCTGGTGGAAAGGTAGTTCGTGCTGATAGGCAAGAATCATCTCCTTTTGCTGCAATGGAAGCGGCTACTCGTGCTGCTGATGATGCAAGAGAAAAAGGAATCGTCGGATTACATATAAAAGTACGTGCTCCGGGCGGAAACGGTCCCCGAACTCCAGGTCCAGGTGCACAGGCCACCATCAGGGCCCTGGCCAGAGCAGGTATAAGGATTGGAAAAATAGAAGATGTAACTCCCATACCTCACGACGGGACTGGAAGGCCTGGAGGTAAGAGAGGAAGAAGGGTCTAATATGGAGATTGATGTCAAAAAGAAGCAAGAAAATGAACTCGTTTTCATAATTCGAGATTCAGATTTGTCTTTTGCCAATGCTATTCGCAGGATTTGCATGATGGAAGTTCCTAAAATAGCAATAGAAGACGTACATATGATTAAAAACGAATCTGCAATGTTTGATGAGGTCTTAGCTCACCGTCTTGGTTTGGTCCCTCTATTTTCTGATTCTGAATCTGCTGAAGCTCTTTTAATACCTTCCGAATGTGATTGTGAGGACCAATGTCCTAAATGCAGTGTATCTCTGGTACTCAGAAAAAAGGGACCAGGGGTAGTTTACACCAAGGACTTATCTTCAGAAGACTCAAAAATAAAACCAGTGCATGATACTATACCTCTTCTAAAGCTTATGGAGGATCAGGAAGTTGAACTGGAAGCCACTGCCAGGTTAGGAATTGGTATGGACCATGCTAAATGGGAACCAACCACGGCTTGTGCTTACAAACACTATCCTCATATAACTATCGATGAAAAGTGTGATCAGTGCCAGAAATGCGCAGATGCATGCCCTCGTGGCGTTCTGGAATTCGATGAAAAGACCAACCAGATAAAGGTGGTTGACCTGGAAAACTGTTCCATGTGTAAAAGTTGCGTACGGGTTTGTGACCATAAGTACATCACTATAGGTCATAAAGACAGTGATTTCATTTTCACTATAGAAACAGACGGATCAATACCTCCGGAAGAGGTTTTAATCAAAGCTTGTGATGTTTTATCTAATAAAGCAGATAAAATTATAACGTTTTGTGAAGGAGGAAGCTAATCATGGTAAGAAAAATTACCAAAACTAATCCTAATATCATTGAATTAATAATAAATCTTAGGAAACAATCTAATCAAGAACAAGCGGCCATCTGGAAGGATGTGGCCAAACGATTAGAAAGGTCTACTCGTAGAAAAGCCCAGGTAAATCTATCTAAAATTAGTAGAAATTCCAGTGTTGATGAAACTATTTTAATACCTGGAAAAGTTCTGGGAAGTGGAAATTTAGATCATAAAGTACAGGTTGTAGCACTGGGCTTTTCTAAAACAGCCCAAGAAAAAATTAAAGAGGCAGGCGGAGAATGCCTGGATATAGCTACCCTACTGGAAGAAAATCCTAAGGGAAGCAATATTCGAATTATTGAATAAGTGTCGGGAAAACTACCTGTTAAAAAAGATAAGTGGTGTTTTTATGATTATAAATGGAGAAGGACACATCATGGGAAGGCTCGCCAGTGTGGTAAGTCAAAAACTTTTAGAAGGAGAGAAAGTGGTGGTTCTAAATGCTGAAAAAATAATGATCACCGGTTCCAAAGAGTGGACATATAATAGATACAAACAGAGAATTGACCGGGCCAGTATTTCTAACCCTCGTGACATGGGTCCTAAATACCCTAGAAGGCCAGATGACATATTCAGAAGAACTGTTAGAGGAATGCTTCCTTATAAAAAATCAAAAGGTAGAGAAGCTTTCAAAGGTTTCAAAGCATTTGTAGGAATCCCTAGAGAATTCAATGAAGTCGAACTGGATCAAATACCTGAAGCACAGTTTGAAAATATTAAAAAAGGCATAGAACTGGGAGAAATATCTAAACTTCTGGGAGCTAAATTTTAAAATAGCTATTTATGTTAAACCGATTATATTAAGAAGGGAAGTGTATAGATGAAAAAAGTTGTTCATACTAGCGGAAAGAGAAAAACTGCTATTGCCAGGGGCACTGTAAAAGAGGGTAAAGGTAGAGTACGGATAAATAAATGTCCATTTGAACTTTACGACCCTGAAATAGCTCGCATGAAAATAGCAGAACCTCTAACTTTAGCTGGAGACATTATCAATGACCTGGACATTGATGTAAAAGTCATTGGTGGTGGAGTAATGGGCCAGGCAGAAGCTGCCCGAATGGTCATAGCTAAAGGATTGGTACAGTGGACCAGTGACATGGATCTGAAGGAAAAATTTGTTCAGTACGACAGAACCATGCTGGTTGGTGATCCTCGAAGATCCGAACCTAAAAAGTACGGTGGAAGAGGAGCTAGAGCTAGAAACCAGAAAAGTTATCGATAAGTCGATAACCTTATATTCTTTTATCTTTATAAAAAAAATAAGAATCGTTGATTTATTATGATTCCTGTAAGATGTATAAGCTGCGGCAAAGTGGTATCTGCATATTTCGATGAATACCAGAATAGAACTGCTGAGGGTGAAGATCCTAAGGTAGTTTTAGATGATTTAGGAGTAAATCGATATTGTTGCAGAAGAATGTTAATTTCTCATGTAGAAACATGGTAGGGACCGTAGGGTAGCCTGGTCCATCCTCCCAGCCATTGAATTAAATATCTAAAGAATATCAGGCCCTGCAAGTAGTGGGGATTATATCTCGCATGATTCTCTGGTCATTTATTCAACTGGATCGGGGATGGTCAACACCGGAACGCTGGAGACCCGAGTTCAAATCTCGGCGGTCCCATTACTTTAATTTAATAATTATCATCGTATTGTAATTAAAAAATATATTTTTTGGGGATGAGATGTTATGGCATCAAGTAAATTAACCCGATTTGAAAAGGCCAGGATTATAGGCGCAAGAGCTCTTCAGCTTTCTATGGGAGCAACACCATTAGTTGATATTCCAAAATCTCTTGATCCTATTGATATAGCTACATTAGAACTTAAAAAGAAAGTTATCCCTCTAGATATTAGAAAATAACCATTATTTTTTGCCTAAAGAGGTGTTTTTGTGGATAGCGTTATTGAAGACGTCCGTGTAAGGAAAATTTTAGATAGTAGAGGAAACCCTACACTGGAAGTAGATGTTATAACTTGGAATGGATTTGGACGAGCTGCTGCTCCTAGTGGGGCCAGCACCGGATCTCGTGAAGTTGTAGCCTTTCCTGAAGGTGGGGTAGATAAGATTATTGGCGAAGTAGAGGATATTATATCATCCGAGCTCATAGGTATGGATGCAGAGGACCTGCAGGATATTGATATGGTACTTAAGGAAATTGATGGGACTGAAAATCTTTCAGCCATTGGTGGAAATACCACTGTAGCAGTTTCCATGGCGGTGGCCAAGGCTGCAGCAGCTTCCTATAATATGCCGCTGTACAAATTTTTAGGTGGCAGTATGGGTACTGAAATACCATATCCTCTGGGTAATATGATTAATGGAGGGGCACATGCTGGAAAACATGCTCCCGATATCCAGGAGTTTCTGGTGATTCCGGTTGGTGCCAGTAATATTACAGAAGCAGTTTTTGCCAATTCAAATGTTCATAAAAAGATTAAAGAATTCATCCAGCTAAAAGATAAAACTTTTACTGGTGGTAAAGGTGATGAAGGAGGATGGGCACCCAATCTTTCCAATTATGATGCATTAGAAATCCAATCTAAAGCATGTGAAGAAGTTGGAGATGAAATGGGCATTGAAATTCGACCTTCCCTGGACCTGGCTGCCAGTGAAATGTGGGACTCTTCCCAGGAAAAGTATTTATACTCCCAGGAGAACATAGCCCGTGATACCGGTGAACAGATAGAATTTGTTAAAGAAATAATTGAAACCTATAACATGTTCTTTGTAGAAGATCCTCTACATGAGGGAGATTTCCAGGGATTTTCAGACTTGACCTCTAAAATTGGCCATAAATGCCTGATATGTGGTGATGATATCTTTGTAACCAACAAAGAAATATTAAAAGAAGGCATTGATGTGCAAGCAGGAAATTCCATTATCATCAAACCTAATCAGATTGGCACACTTACCGATACTTATGAAACGGTGAAACTGGCCAAAGAAAATCAATATGTTCCGGTGGTATCCCATAGATCTGGAGAGACAACTGATGAAACTATAGCTCATCTTGCTGTTGCATTCTCTACTCCTTTAATTAAAACTGGAGCGTTAGGTGGGGAGAGAATAGCCAAACTCAATGAACTCATACGTATCGAAGAAGAAGTTGCTAATCCACAAATGGCTTCCCTGAATAAATAAACTAAAAATTAACAAACTATCCTTTTTAAATTTTATGGCACTGGTTTATTTATAATATTTAAAGGAGATATAAATGGTAAAAATAGTCATTGATTATGAAAAATGTGATGGAGCAGACTGTGGTGAATGTGTGGATGTCTGCCCCATGGAAGTCCTTATAATTGAAGGGGACAAAATTGTAATTCAAAATATAGAAGAATGCAGCTTATGTGAGGTATGCATGGATGTATGCCCTAAAGAAGCTATAGATGTTAATGAAGATTAGTCATTTTTCCATTCTTCTTATTTATAATCTAATTAATTAAGGAATAATAAATACTCCTTAATATATTAAAAATTAATAAAATAATATTTGATCAGTACTCGTGTCTAAGCTATTTAGATTAAACAAGAGGCGACAATATATAAAATGAGGTGATAAGTTGTCAGAACTTTTAATTCCACTCGACAAGTATTTAGCAGCTGGTTTGCACATTGGAACTCAACAGAAAACTAGTGATATGGAAAGATATATTTACCGGGTCAGATCCGATGGTTTGTATGTTTTAGATGTAAGAAAAACTAATGATAGAATTATGGAAGCTGCCAAATTCCTGGCAAAATATGATACAGATGATATACTGGCGGTTTCTACCCGACAATATGGCCAAGCACCAGTACGAAAATTTGGTGAAGTAACAGGTACTAAAACCATACCGGGAAGATTTATTCCTGGAACCCTGACCAATCCCAACTATGCTAAGTTCATAGAACCTAAGGTACTTTTAATTACTGACCCTAGATCTGATTCCCAGGCAATTATTGAAGCCAATCAAATTGGAATACCTGTAGTTGCTCTTTGTGATACTGAAAATTTGCTGGGTAATGTGGATATGGTAATTCCGGTCAATAACAAAGGTAGAAAGGCTATTGCTCTGGTTTACTGGTTACTCTCCCGACAGTTACTCCGTGAAAAAGGAATCCTTAAAGAAGATGAAGAATTGGATATTCCTGCCACGGAATTTGAATTGAAAATTTAATACCGCTTAAAACATATAAATCAATACATAAAATGAATTTATATTATTAAGGTCGTGGGTTTATGATAAGAAAACCTGCTGTGGCAGGACTTTTCTATGAGAGCAATCCAGCATCTCTAAAAAAAAGGATCCAATGGTGCTTCCA
>Ga0180017_100119_pt1 | contig 31493 bp, 25 predicted proteins | sample KR46_S_MetaG_FD_129674 | JGI IMG/M metagenome (GOLD analysis project Ga0180017, IMG submission 129674) | Groundwater microbial communities from the Olkiluoto Island deep subsurface site, Finland - KR46_S_MetaG | ecosystem: Environmental > Aquatic > Deep subsurface > Groundwater | place: Finland...
CCCCCCTCGGCCGCCTCCGGGCTGATGTGCCCGATTGCTGCCCCGCGGGTGCCGCCACTGAACCGGCCGTCGGTCAAAAGCGCCACTTCGCCGCCAAGCCCAAGCCCGGAAATGGCCGCGGTCGGGGTCAGCATTTCGCGCATGCCGGGTCCGCCCACAGGGCCTTCATTGCGGATGACGACCACGTCTCCGGCTTTGATCCCGCCATTCATGATGGAGGCTACCGCCTCTTCCTCGCCCTCGAAGACCCGGGCAACGCCCGTGCGTTGCATCATTTCAGGCGCCACGGCGGACTGCTTGACCACCGCGCCGTCCACAGCCAGATTGCCCTTCAGGATGGCGATGCCGCCCTCTTTGGAGTAGGGCTCGGCCACGGTGCGGATGACCTCTGGCCTCAGGATGCTCGGCTTTAAGGCCTCCAGGTTCTGACCCAGGGTCCGCCCGGTCACGGTCATGACATCGAGTTCGATGCGCCCGCTCGCCGCCAGTTCGTTCATGACGGCCGGGATGCCGCCCGCCTCGTGCAGATCCGAGATATGGTGCGGCCCGGCCGGGGACAGGCGGCACAGGTTGGGAGTCTTGCGGCTGATGCTGTCGAAAATGTCCAGGGTCAGATCGAGTTCAGCCTCGCGGAAGATGGCCGGCAGGTGCAACACCGTGTTGGTCGAGCAGCCCAGCGCCATGTCCATGGTCACACCGTTGGACACGCTTTTTTCGGTGACGATGTCGCGCGGGCGGATGTTCTTCTCGACCAGGGTCATGACCTGCATGCCCGCGTCTTTGGCCAGGCGGATGCGCGCGCTGGTCGGAGCGGGGATGGTCCCGTTGCCGGGCAGGGCCAGGCCCAGAGCCTCGGACAGGCAGTTCATGGAGTTGGCCGTGAACATTCCAGCGCAGGAACCGCAGCCCGGACAGGCGCATTCTTCCATGCGCTCAAGGTCCGCTTCGGTCATGCTCCCGCTCTTGACCTTGCCCACGCCCTCGAAGACCGTGATCAGGTCAATGGCCTTGCCTTCGAACTTGCCGGGCAGCATGGGCCCGCCGCTGATCATGATGGAGGGGATATTAAGGCGCAGCATGGCCATGAGCATGCCGGGCACGATCTTGTCGCAGTTGGGGATGAAGACAAGGCCATCAAAGGGTACGGCCGTAGCCGAAATCTCGATGGAGTCGGCGATGAGTTCGCGGCTGGGCAGACTCATCTTCATGCCTTCGTGGTTCATGGCCAGCCCGTCGCACACGCCGATGGTCGGAAACTCCATGGGCGTGCCGCCAGCCATGCGCACCCCGTCCTTGACGGCGCGGGCGATGATGTCGAGGTGCATGTGCCCCGGCACGATCTCGTTGGCCGAATTGACCACGCCGATGAGCGGGCGTTTCATCTCTTCCCGGGTCATACCCAGAGCAAAAAGCAGGGAGCGGTGCGGGGCCTTTTCCAAACCTTTGGTCATTTTATGGCTACGATTCACGACGGTCCTCGAATGGTTTAATTTCGGATAGCCACAAGGGAGCTCAGCACCCCTACCACGGCCAGAATGGCGACAATGGCCAGGCTGTGTACCTGCGGCAGAAAGGAGATGGTGATCCACAAGGGCGGAACATTGAACATGTCTTCGATGCCGTGGTGCAGGAGTTTTAAGAGCCCAAGAGCCAGGCTTGCGCCCAGCAGTCCCTGAAAGGCTCCGCCCACGAGCAGAGGAAACTGGATATATGCGCGGCTTGCGCCCACGAAGCGCAGGATTTCAAGTTCGTCGCGCCTGGCCAAGAGGGCCAGCTTGATCGTGTTGCCCACAACCAGGGCCACGACCACGAGCAGAAAACCCGTCACCGGCCAGAAAGCCATCTTGGTCAATCCAACCCAGGAGGTCAACAGATCGACCTGCAGCGGATTGAACGTCACCTTGTCGACTTTGGGCAGGCCTTCCAGTCGCTTGACCATTCCCGCAGCCCATTTCTTGCCTTCATCCTGGGGCAATTCACATTCGACCAGAGCCGTGGGCGGCAGGGGGCTTCTGCCTTTCATCCATTCCAGATCCACGTTCTTCTGGAACGATTCCGCGAGCACTCCCAAGGCCTGATCCGGGGTGTAGGTGCGCACGTTGACCACGCCTTCCATGGAGGACAGGCCGGACCAGACCTCTTTGAGCTCCTCCGCCGTGACATCGCTCTTCCAGTAGACCTGGAACTGCACGTTGCCCTGCCGGCTGCCGATCTGCAGGTCGAGATTGTGCACGAGCATGAGAAATGCCCCGCCCAGAAAGGAAACCAGGGTGATGGCCGCGATGGTCATGCACAGGGACCACGGGGCTCGGAACAGGTCGCGCACACCCTGCCCGATGAGATGAAAAAATACGCTCATGACTGACCTCCGCCAAGGGCGCAGCCCTCGCGCATGACCCCGTCCTCCAGGGTCACGATGCGTGCGTCGGCCATGCGTGCCATGATCTCACGGTTATGGGTGGCAATCATGATCGAAGTTCCGAATTTATGAAATTGCTGGAAAATATCCATCATGCGCATGGACAGTTCATGGTCGAGGTTGCCCGTGGGTTCATCGGCGAGGAGCAGCTTGGGCTTGACGACCACGGCCCTGGCCACGGCCACGCGCTGCTGTTCGCCCCCGGAAAGCTCCTCGCAGGGAGCCCCGGCCTTCTTGTCCAGATGCAGGCTGCGCAAAACGGCGCGAACCCTTTTTTCGATGATGTGCTGCCCGATGCCACGCACTTTCAAAGGCAGAGCCACATTGGCGAAAACGGTCTGCTTGGTGAGTATTTTGAAATCCTGGAAGACCACACTCACGTCCCGGCGCAGCAGGTGCTTGCGGCTCTCGGGCAGGGTGTTCAGGTCATAGCCCGCCACATCGGCCTTGCCGCGTTGCACAGGCAGGGCGCCGTGCAGGAGGCGCATGAAGGTCGTCTTGCCGGCTCCCGAGGGTCCGCACAGGAAAACGAATTCCCCCTGCTTCATGCAGAAATTGATGTCCTTTAAGGCCAGTTGGCGGCCAAAGGAATAGGAAAGTTTGGAAATACTGATCATGCTTTGTCCCCGGATTTTTCGCCGTCGTCGTGTTTGTGTTCCTGAGCGGCTATCTGCTTCAGGAGCGCCTTGGCTTTTTCAAAATCAGGATCATTGCCCAAAGCGTGAACCAAAAGCGATTTGGCCTTGCCGTATTGTTTTCTGTTCACGTAAGCCACGGCGGCATTGAAAAGAATTTTCGGATTGTCAGGTTCCTTGGCGAGGGCCGCGCGATAGATCTCGATCGCCCGGGACAATTCCCCCTTGCGCCGATAGGCCACAGCCATGTTGTTCAAGGTGTCGCAGGTCAGCGAAGAAAAAATGTATGATCCGAAATCGCGCTGCACTTCATCAACCATATCCAGATCGACATAGGCGTTCCAGATATCCTGCTTGATCTGATCATTCTTGCGGTCGATGTTTAAGGCCGTCATGAAATTCTTCCTGGCCTCGTGCAGATTTTCCCGATGCAGATTGATGGAGCCGCGCAGAATATAATATTCCGTGTTGTTGGGACTGATGGACACAGCCTTGTCCACGGCTTTAAGGGCCTGGTCCCACTTGGCCTGCCATGACTGAATCTTGGCCATGGTCTCCCAGCCTCTGGCAAAAAGGGAATTTGAGGCCAAAATGTCGCACAGGATTTCTTCGGCCTTTGAAAACTCCGAGAACTGCATGAGCACGCGCACATGCTCCAAAGCGATCCTCTGCGCCTGGCCGGGGTAGAGAAGTTCGAAGCGACGCAGCAGATCCAGAGCCTTGGCCTGCTCCTTGGCATGACACAGAGTTTGAATTTCCACCTTGAGCAGTTCGAAATCCTGTTCAAAGCCTCCATCAAAAACAGTGTTCAGGGCCTCGGACAAGGCCTTGATCGTCACCGGCTTGACCAGATACGCCGAAGCACCTCCATCCGAGGCCAGCGCCACGTCCTCCACCTCCGATTTGGACGTCAGAAAAATGAACGGCACATAGGGATAATCAGGCCTGGAACGCACGGCACGGAGCAAGGAGAGCCCGTTCATTTTCGGCATGTTCCAATCGGAGATAATGAGCCCAGGGCTACTCCCGTTCATCTGCGCAAGGGCCGCCTCACCGTTCTCCGCTTCCTGAAAATTGGAAAAGCCCAGAGCCCGCAACAGATTGACCACCGTTTCCCTGGCAGACAGAATGTCTTCGACCACCAATACGGTGATGTTCTTGTCCATCTCAATTATCCTCGGGGATGAAAAGAATCACGCAAAACCTGCTGCCTTGAGGCGCCACATCCTCCACCCATATCTTGCCTTTAAACATGGTCACGATCTTGCGGCAGATGAAAAGACCTATCCCGGTTCCTTTTATCCCGCTTTCAAGGGACTTGTCCGTGCGGACAAATTTATCGAAAATGGATTCCTTGTAACGATCCTCAATTCCCTCGCCATTATCCTCGACCCAGAATTTGAGCACCGTGTGCGTGGGATCCCCGGTTCTGCGCGACTCCCAGGTTCCCATCCCGATTTTGATCGCCCCGGTTGCCGGCGTGTATTTGATGGCGTTTGAAATCAGGTTCTGCACCAGATGGCAGAGCAGCATGGGATCACCGAGCACCTGTACATTAAGCTTGCAACAGTTTTCGATGGTCATGTTCTTTTCGCGGGCCAGAGGCATCAGGGCTTCGATTTGTTCGCACACCAACGGCAACAAGGAAACCGGACGGATAATGACGCCCTTCTCTTCGCATTCGTCCACACGGGCGATGTGCAGAAACTCGTCGATCATTTCCAGCAGCTTGGACGCGCCCTTGAAAGCCGTCTCGATGATTGGTTTCTGGGACTCGCTTGGCCCCAGATAGGAGAGCAGGTCCATATTGGATATAACGGCCGAAAGAGGGCTTTTAAAATCGTGCACCACCATCTGCACCAGTTCAGAGCGCTCGGTGGAGGCGATGATCAGTTCTTTCTGCTTGATTTCCAGTTCCTGGGCCAATTCCTGATAGCGGACCTTTTCGGTTTCCAATTTTTCGAAGATGGTGAGACTTTCGATCAAGGGGGTGATCCAGCCCGCGTATTCGAGTAGCGCAGCCAGATCCGCCTCGGTGAACGGCCCGCCTCCTTCCTTGTCGGATACGTTGATAACGCCGATAACCTGTCCCTGATCGGAAAACAGAGGTACTGAAATGAGCGATTTGGTCTTGTAACTGCCGCTTCGGCAGCAAAAACGACTGTCCGTATCAATATCCTTGATCAATAAAGGTGTCTTGTGCGTACAGACGTAGCCGGAGATGCTTTCCGGAGAAAGGGGCTGGGTCAGCCCCACTATCTCCTTGCGACTCGCGGCGACAACTTTGAGGCCCTGTTTGTTCTCGTCATAGAGCATGACCGAAGCATTGCGGCTATTGATCCTGGTCTGGATGAGCATGCCGCCGCAATGCAGTTTTTCGGCCGCAGTCATGGACCTGCTGGCCAAAATGGTCATCATGCTCCGCAGAAACTGTTCTATGCTGCCAGATTGTACCATCATCCGGCCCTATCTACCCGCACTTGGTAAAGCCGCAGGACGGGCAGACAAAGCAGCCTTCCTGAAAGACCAGCTCCGTCGCGCATTCCGGGCATTCGGTCTTGGACAGTGCTTTGTATGAATTTCGAGGAGTCGCTCCCTGCATGTACTTGTTTTCAAGGACCCAGGATACGGCATCGGGAATGGAGAGGAGCATGCCCTTTTTCTGAAAGACCGGATGCTCTCCACCGATCCCTTTGAGCTGTGTCACTATTTCACGCACATGGACGCCCGAGCGCAAGACCAGGGAGACAAGCCGCCCGATGGCCTCGGCCTTGGCGGTGATGGATCTTCCCGAGCGACCGATGGTAGCGAAAACCTCGAAGGGCTTGCCGTTGACCTCGTTGACCGTCAGATACAGATCCCCAAGGCCCGTGCGCACCTTCTGGGTGAATCCGTACACGATGTCGGGCCTATCCATGGGACGGCACCCATAATCTTTATTTTCTTCCTTTTTCCCGTCTCCGGTGCACAATACCTGCACGCTCTTGCAGCCGTCGCGGTAGACAGTGACACCCTTGCAGCCCTCTTCGTAGGCCATCCAGTAAATATTGTGAATGTCTTCCTGCTTGGCCGAATTGGGCAGGTTCACTGTCTTGGACACGGCATTGTCCGTGTACTTCTGGAAGGCCGCCTGCATCTTCAGGTGCCACTGCGCCTCGATGTCCATGGAGGTTACGTAAACGTTCCTGAGTTCTTCAGGAAGAAACTCCATGTTCCGGACCGATCCCTTTTCAATGACCTCGGCCATGAGTTTTTCGGAATAGCAGCCCTGGTCGTGCAAGGCCTGGACGAAGTAACTGTTGGCCTCGGTCAGCTTTTCTCCGTCCATGACCTGGCGCACGAAGCAGAGGGCAAAAAGCGGCTCCACCCCGGAGGAGCATCCGGCAATGATGGACAGAGTGCCCGTGGGGGCGATGGTCGTGGTGGTCGCATTGCGGAAGGGGCCCAGATTTTGTTCCTTGTAGACGGAGGTCTCGTAGGACGGAAAAGACCCGCGCTCGTCGGCAAGTTCCTTGGAAGCGGATTTGGATTCCTTTTGAATGAAATCCATCAGTTTTTCGGCAAGCAGGATGGCCCGGCGGCTGTCGTAGGGCAGCCCAAGCTGGTAGAGCAGATCGGCCCAGCCCATCACGCCAAGACCAATCTTGCGGTTCTTGCGGACGGTATCGGTGATGCGCTCCAGGGGATATTCGGAAGCGTCGATGACGTTGTCCAGAAAACGAACGCTCAGATGAACGATCTGGCGCAGCCTGTCCCAATCTACTTCCAATACTCCGTCTTTTTCGACGACGAAGCGGGCCAGATTGATGGACCCGAGGTTGCAGGCCTCATAGGGCAGCAGGGGCTGCTCGCCGCAGGGGTTGGTGCTCTCGATCTCGCCCTGGTCGGGGTTGGGGTTGTCGCGGTTGATGCGATCGATGAAGATGATGCCGGGGTCCCCGCTTTCCCACGCTTTGCGCACCAGCAATTCAAATACTTCACGGGCCTTTAAGTGCTCGATGATTTCCTTGGAATGAGGAGCAATGAGGGGATATTCCTCGTCGTTCTCCACAGCCTGCATGAATCTTTCGGTCAGGGCCACGGACAGGTTGAAATTATTGAGATCTCCCTCCCGCTCCTTGGCGCGGATGAATTCAAGAATGTCGGGATGATCAACGCGCAGAATGCCCATATTGGCTCCGCGCCTGGTTCCGCCCTGTTTGACCTGCTCGGTCGCCGTGTTGAAAATTTTCAGAAAGGAAATGGGACCGGAAGCCACGCCGCCCGTGGATCCAACCCGGCTATCCTTGGGACGCAGGCGGGTGAAGGAAAAACCGGTGCCACCTCCGGATTTGTGGATCATGGCCGCGTTTTTTACCGCGTCAAAAATCTCGTCCATGGAGTCGCCCACAGGCAACACGAAGCAGGCCGCGAGCTGTCCGAGTTCGGTTCCTGCATTCATGAGCGTGGGCGAATTGGGCAGGAAATCGTACTCCGTCATCATGGTGTAGAACGTGCGGGCCAGATCCTGCGGCTTCCAGGGAGAGGAGGGGTAGTTTTTTTCCATGGATGCTATGTTTGCCGCCACTCTCCAGAACATTTCCTTCGGACTCTCAATAGGCGTCCCGTCCAGTCCTTTTCGCTGGTAACGTTTCTTGAGCACCAACTCGGAGTTGGGATTGAGGGTCACATCGGGCAGATCTGCCGGCACTTTCATAACACTCATGAATACCTCACTTTACTTGAAATTATTGTATAGCTATCGAAAATTATTGGCTCTTCTTGATTGGTTTTTCTTTGTACTGGAGAAGACCCAAGACTTCAATCGCCAGAAATGGAACATGGTTTTTCAAGGCCTTTCCTGATTTATAAATAAAGAGAATATTTGGTTATTAAAATTATTAGAGGGGGCATTATGTGCGTTTTGAATTTAATATTCTGAAATAATTATAAATTATAAGTTTGCAGTTGGTGCTGAAGGATGTGTTTCGCGTCGTTTGAAAGCAAAGCAATCAGACAAAACAAACAAACTGACATATTTCGAACAAAGTTTTCAACAGCTGTTCGTTTACTTTTTAAGATACTAATTTTTTTATTAAAATTACTCATTGGAGATTTCATCCAGATATTTTCCGTATTCATTTTTTCTGAATTTCGTGGCCAGAGTTTTTAACTGTGCGCCATCAATAAATCCTTTTTTGTAGGCGATTTCCTCGATGCAGGCGATTTTGAATCCTTGGCGATCCTGGATGGCCTGCACAAAGCTTCCGGCCTGTTGCAGGGATTCGTGGGTTCCCGCGTCGAGCCAGGCGTATCCTCGTCCAAGCAGTTCGACCTTGAGGGTCCCGCTACGCAGGTATTCACGGTTCACATCGGTGATTTCGAGTTCGCCGCGTTCAGAAGGCCGCAGATTGCGGGCAATCTCGATGACAGTGTTGTCATAGAAGTAAATACCTGGAATGACATATTTTGATTTGGGATATTGCGGCTTTTCCTCGATGCTGACCACTTCGCCTGCGGCATTGAATTCAACGACCCCGTAGCGCTGAGGATCCTTGACCGGGTAGCCGAAGACGATGCCGCCCTTTTCAAGTCTTGCGCATTCCTGCAGAACTTTTGAAAGGCCCACGCCGTAGATGATGTTGTCGCCCAGTACGAGGCAGACGCTGTCCGTGCCGATGAAATCCGCGCCAAGAACGAAGGCCTGGGCCAGTCCGTCGGGGGAGGGTTGGACGATGTAGAAAAAACGGACCCCGAGTTCGCTACCGTCGCCGAGCACGTCTTTAAAACGCGGCAGGTCTTGTGGGGTCGAAATAATGAGGATGTCCCTGATGCCGGCCAGCATGAGAATGGAGAGGGGATAATAGATGAGCGGCTTGTCGTAGACGGGAAGAAGCTGTTTGCTGGTGCCCAAAGTCAGGGGATAGAGCCTGGTGCCGGAGCCTCCGGCCAGAATGATTCCTTTCATGGGATGGTCCTTGTGGTGCTGTTTATTGAACACCAAACCAGTACTCCAGACCCGGTCCACGGACAAGTGTCGACTCATTGCAGTAATGACAACAGCGCCGGGCTTTGGTAGGCATAACAGGTCAATACAAATAAAACCAAGCAGAAGGGGCGGCCATGCGCGTTACCTGGAAAGAAGCGAATCACCTCGATGCAGCCATTATTGGCCAGGGGCAGGATCATCCGTTGGCCCACGGTTGGATCGATGCGGACATGGATCTGCGGGTTGGAGAGATCATCGAGGATTCAAACTGCCGCGTGCAACTGGAAAACCGGATTCGCCTGTGCCGGGAAGACGGGCTTTTCATGCCCGCGTGGATCGTCCGCAGGCAAAAGGGTGTCCTGACCTCGGGAGAAGATTCCTGCGCGAGGTCCAGAACAGGTTTTTCTCTGGCCTGGATCACGCTGAGCGACAAGGGTTCGCGGGGCGAACGCGTTGATGCGAGCGGTCCGGCCATTCGCGATGCGGCCATGGGGTCCATGGAAATAAGCCTTGCCCGGGGCATGATCATTCCGGACGAACCTGAAATATTGAAAAGCGCCCTGGTCGACTGTTGCCTTTTCCAGGGATTTGACCTGGTCTTCACCACCGGCGGAACAGGGGTGGGGCCCCGTGATATCACGCCGGAGGTGACCCTGCCTTTGCTTGATAAGCGTTTGCCGGGGTTTGAGAGGGCCATGACCCAGACATCCCTGGCCAAAACCCCTCACGCCATGATTTCCCGCGCCGTGGCCGGGATCATGGGATTTTCCCTGGTGGTTAACCTGCCGGGCAGTCCCAAGGCCGTGCGCGAAAATCTGCACGCCATCCTGCCTGCGCTCAAGCACGCGGTGGAAAAACTGCAGGGAGACCAAAGGGATTGTGGACAATAACCCCGAACTGAAACCTACGGAAGAATTCAAGAATTTTTATATCAAGTTTTCCGTGATTCGTCTCGGGATCATGGTTTTTCTTTTATTTCTGGCTATATCTGATGTACTGAATATTTCAGACAGGGGTATGCGGCTGGATGTCAATCGTGATTTTCAGTATATTTTATTTTTCGTATGTGGTTTTTCTCTAAGCATTGTTTATCTTCTGGCTGCAAAGAAATTTATTAGTTCTTTTTTGTTGTTCAGATTTCAGCTTTTTGCAGATATTATATTGACGACGTGGTGGGTTTTGTTGACAGGAGGATCTTTTAGCGCATTTGTTTTTCTTTACATATTGTGCCTGTTTTTTTACGGTCGAATAATTGGATTCAAAACAATAATAATTTCATCAATTCTTGTCTGGATCCTTCTTTTCTTTATCTCCTGCGTTCAATTCTATTATCCGCAGTATTGGGCTCAGACCCATATTCGCGGCTCCGATCTCGCCTATAATTACAGTTTATTGACTCTGGCCCTCATTCTGGTCAGTTCCCTCGTTAAATTGAGCCGCATGGCGGAAAACCGTCTGCTGTACAGGATCATCGAACAGGAGGGGGCCCTGCGCAGGGCCGAGGAACTTAAATACCGTGTTTTCGACTGGATCGATGCGGGACTTCTTGTCCTGAACCACGACGGAAGAATCACGACGGTCAATCAACGCACCCTTGACTGGCTTCCCGGACATGACCGCAATGAAATGATCGGATCCGGGTTTGACGCCTATTTTCCCGAATTTCTGCCTTTCTGGAAGGAGCGCGAGCTGGCCTGCCTGCGCCGTAACATGGTCGTCAGCACCCAGCGCGGGCTGGTTTTTGGATTCAAGATGACCGAGCTGCCCGAGAATCAGGGCTGGATGATTCTTTTTTCCGACATCACCGAAGTGCAGAGGCTCGAAAGGCAGGTCAAGGAAATGGAGAAACTGGCCAGCGTCGGCGAACTGGCCGCCGGTCTGGCCCACGAGATGAAGAATCCACTGGCCGGGATCAAGACCAGCCTGCAGCTTCTCCTCTCCGACGACCTGGAAAAGGAATATTCCGAACGGCTCTCCCGGGTCATCCTGCGCGACATTGACCGACTTGATTTTCTGCTTAAGGATTTTCTTATTTTCGCCCGGCCCAAGGCGCCGCAGCCCCAGGCTCTTGATCTGGTCAAGGAGCTCGACCATGTACTCATGCCCCTGCGCCTGCAGTACCCAGAAGTAATGATACACATTGAAGTCGGTCCGGAGCCGTTTTATTTTGACCGCAACCAGCTCCATCAGGTGCTTATAAATCTGGTAGTCAATGCCATGCAGGCCCTTGAAAATACGCAGAACCCGAAGATCAGCATTACCGATACAATCGAACGGAACACGAGAACTCTGGTCATTTCCGATAACGGCCCGGGACTGGCTTCGGAAATGGAGGGCAAGTGCTTTGATCCGTTCGTGACCAGCAAGGCCGTGGGTTCGGGCCTGGGACTGGCCATCGCCCGTCGGCTGGCGGTCCAGAACGGGACATTCATTGATCTTTCCAGTATCCCCACAGGGGGAACAACGGCCGTCATGGTTCAGAACCTCTCGTTTTTCAGGACCGAAAAGGATTCCCAGGACACACCGTGAACAGTTTCATCGCCGACCTGCACATTCATTCCAAGTTCTCCCGGGCCACGAGCAAGAATCTGACGCCCAGAAATCTGGTGGCCTGGGCCTCGGTCAAGGGTATAGACGTCCTGGCCACGGGCGACTTCACCCATCCGGGCTGGATGCAGATCGTCACCGAGCAGTTGATCGCCGAGGAAAACGGACTGCTGCGCCTGCGCGACGACAGAGCGCTCGAACAGGAACTACCCTGGTTCTCCGGTAACATGAACGCGGCGGGTATCCGTTTTCTGCTCTGCACGGAGATCAGTTCCATCTATAAGAAGGCAGGCAAGGTCCGCAAAATCCACAATCTGGTCTTTATGCCGGGTATCGACGCGGCCATGAAATTCAACACCCGCTTGGCGCAGGTCGGAAATCTGGCCTCGGACGGCCGCCCTATCCTTGGCCTTGATGCGCATGACCTTCTGGAGATGGTCCTTGAAACAGATCCCTTGGCCTACCTTGTCCCGGCCCACATCTGGACCCCCTGGTTTTCCCTTTTCGGTTCCAAATCCGGTTTCGATCGTATCGAAGACTGTTTTGGAGATTTGAGCGGAGAAATTTTTGCCCTCGAGACCGGGCTTTCCTCCGACCCTGAAATGAACTGGATGCTGAGCGCCCTGGATCGTTTTTCGCTGATCTCCAATTCCGACGCCCATTCCGGGGAGAAGCTCGGCCGCGAAGCCAACGTTTTTGCGGGGGAGATGTCCTTTGCGGGTATCCGCAGCGCCTTGCGGCGCGAGAACGGCTCCACGCGCTTCGAGGGCACCCTCGAATTCTACCCCGAGGAAGGAAAATACCACCTCGACGGCCACCGCAAATGCGGGGTCATGCTCGAACCCGGGGAAACCTCTGTCCACCGGGGGCTCTGTCCGGTCTGCGGCAAACCCCTGACCATCGGGGTATTGAACCGCGTCTTGGCCCTCTCGGACCGTTCCGCGCCGGTGCGGCCTTCCGGGCATCCCGATTATTCCTCTCTGGTGCCGCTGAGCGAGGTTCTGTCCGAAATCCTCGGGGTCGGTCCCGGTACCAAAAAGGTACAGGGCATGTACAACCAGTTGGTGCAAGATTTCGGGTCGGAACTGAGTATCTTGCGCCACGTGCCCGAAGAGGACCTGCGCCGTTCCTCCAAAATTCTGGCCGAAGCCGTGCGCAGGATGCGCTCGGGGGTCGTGCACAGGCATTCCGGTTACGACGGGGAATACGGCCGCATCTCCATGTTTACCGCCCAGGAACTGCTTGAATTCAAGCATGGGCGCATGCTGTCCATGGCCGCACAGCCTCCGGCAGTCGCGGTGCCGGGGCAGCGCTGGCGAAAGACCACGGGCGAGGGTACCACACCGGGACAGGAGGCTGTGCAGACCGCCAACGAGATGCAGATGGCCGCCATTCTGGCTGGTCCGGGTCCGGTGCTGGTCCTGGCCGGACCGGGCACAGGCAAGACCCAGACCCTCATGGGCAGGGTGCGTCGCCTGCTTGAACAGGGCACCGACCCGGCCCGCATCCTGATCCTGACCTTCACCCGCAAGGCTGCCAGGGAACTCAAAGACCGCCTGCAGCGACTCTGTCCGGGATTGTCCGCATTGCCCAAGGCGGACACGCTGCATGCCCTGGGTCTTGAGTACTGGACCTCCGTCATGGGCGAGGCTCCAGTGCTGCTCTCCGAAGAGAGCAGCCGCAGGCTTTTCGCGGCGGCCAACCCGGATCTGCGGGGCAAAGAGCTTAAAACAGCCTGGAACGAGCAATCTCTGGCCCGCGAGAACGGGGTGCGCATCCCGGGCGAGCACACCCGGCGCTACCTGGATGACAAGGTCCGCTTCAATCTGGTGGATTACACGGACCTGCTTGAGTTCTGGCTCGAACATCTCGAAATTGGTCAGTGCGTTCCCGGCTACGATCATGTGCTGGTCGACGAGGTGCAGGATCTTTCCGCGCTTCAACTTAAACTGGTCACGGCCCTTTGCCCCCAGGCGGGAAGGGGCTTTTTTGCCATCGGGGACCCCAACCAGGCCATCTACGGCTTTCGTGGGGCGGTGCGCGATGTCGAGCAGAGACTTCGCAATCTCTGGCCGGATCTCAAGCGGATCAGACTGGCGCGCAATTATCGTTCGGCGCAGCAGATTTTGACCCTTGCCGCCCACCTTTTTCCCGAAAAAGAGACCCTTGTGGCCGAGAAACCCTTGAGCGCGTCCCTGGTCCTGTTCGAAGCCCAGGGGGCCGAGCAGGAAGCGGGCTGGATCGCGGGGCGCGTGCGCGAACTGCTCGGCGGCACCGGGCACTGGCAGGCGGACACGCACGAGGGAAAAAGCCTTTCCCCCGGCGACATCGCCGTGCTGGTGCGTTTTAAAGCTCTCATCCCTCCCATCGCGAGGGCCCTTGAAGGAGCGGGGATCCCCGTGTCCGTGCCGGAGCAGGAATCCTTTTTCGTCGACGCAAGGGTGGAACTCCTGCTGCGCATTGCGGGGAACGTGCTCGGACTGCCCGACTTTCTGGACGGAGAAATTCCGTCCTGCCCGGAGAGAGCTGTGGAAAAGGGTCCCCTGGCCATGGCCGTGCATTTCGGCGAAACCCCGCCCTTTGATGCCCTGTTCTGGAAAAGCAAACCCTTTTTGGATCTGGTCAAGGCCTTCCAGACCTGCTCGGGCTGGCGCGGGCTTCTGAACATGGTCAGGCTTGAGACCGAACTCTGCGCCATCAGGGCCAGAGCCCAGAAGGTGCAGGTCATGACCATGCACGGGGCCAAGGGACTTGAATTCGAGGTCGTGTTTTTGCCCGGCCTTGAAGAGGGTATCCTGCCTTTTGCCGGAATGGACATGCTGCTGGGCAAGCCGGGGGATGAAGGAGGCATCGATCTGGACGAAGAGCGCCGGCTTTTTTACGTTGGCCTGACCCGGGCCAAGTCCATGCTTTTCCTGAGTCACTGCGCAAGCAGGCGCGTTTTCGGCAAAACTTTGAAACTCGCCCCGTCCTCCCTGGTGCGCCGTCTGCCCCAGGACATGCTGCGCAAGAGCGCCATCAAGCGCAACGTGCGCGTAAACGAACGGCAGCTGAGCCTTTTTTGACACGCATGTGTTTTCGACTGGCCGCGCCTTCCTGCGTCATTCCCGACCGGGTCGGACACAATTGCCGGGCGCTTTCCCCCCTGGTGCGGGAGGTGGCGCTCATGCTGCTCGAGACACGCGGCTGCCTGGACTACGACCAGCGTGACCTGCCCGAAGACCTGCCCGCCCTGAACCTCGCCTACCATGCCCATCTACCACTTGACCTGCCCTGGCAGGACGGTCCAGAGGCCGTTGCCGACGTCATTTCCGCGCTTGAGCAAAAAATTGCCTTTCTTTGCCCACGCGGTTATGTGCTCCATCCTCCAGCACCCGGTCAGCTCTCCGGTCTGCTCAAATGCCGTCCCGACCTGGCCACCATGCTTTGGCTCGAAAACACGGGCCAGAGCGACCTGACCGGGATATGGGACGAGATGACGGCCCTTGGCCTTGGCGTCTGTCTGGATGTGGGGCACTTGGTCAGTTACGGTCAGGAGAGAATCATGAGCCTGCCGGGATTTTTCGACCGAGTACGCATTTTGCATATTTACGGGGCGGAGTCGAAACAGGGGCATGCGGGGCTGGAGCATCTGCCCGATCCGGAGTTGCTGCGGTACATACTGCGGCGTGTGCGGGGGGATGAGACGCTGGTGGTTGAAATCTTTTCTCTCAAAGAGCTTGAGCGCTCTCTTGGCATGCTCAAGTCCTGGCTTCTTCTGTGGGGCATGGCCTATGATTGATCTGGTGCTTGGCGGGAACAAATCCGGCAAATCCGACTTCGGGCTGGACCTCTTGTGCCGGGGACCACGTCCCTGGACGCTCGTGGCCACGGGCAAGTCCCGGGACCTTGCCTTCCGGGACCAGATCCTTGCCCACCGCCGCAGCAGGGATGCGGACATCGTGGTGCGGGAAGAAAACACCGACCTGGCCGGGGCATTGCGCCTCCTGGCCCCTGCGCGCGGAAGCGTGCTGGTGGACAGCCTTGATTTCTGGATGTTTTCGCTCGTCGGCGCAAGCCAAGAGCACAGAGCGCGGATGCGGGAAGAATTTTTCGCCGGGCTAGCAGACTGGCGGGAGGGGAACCTGATTCTGGTTTCGACGGAAATGGGGCTTGGGCCCCTTGCGTTCGATGGTGAAGTACGGGCCTTTGCCCGCGATCTGGGGCAGCTTAACCGTGAAATTGCCAGTGTCAGCACAAGTGTGTATCTGGTCGTTGCCGGTTTGGCCCAAAAACTCAAGTGAGAAGGTCATGGCCTATTTTCGAAAGTTGGATCCCAGGCTCGCCAAGCTTCAGGAATTGTTCAATAAGAATGAGCGCTGGCTGATCATCATCAATGCCGATCCCGACGCCCTGGCTTCAGCCATGGCTTTGAAACGCATCCTTGCCGGGCGTGTGGAACAGGTCGCTATCGCCCATGTCAATGAAATCACCAGGCCCGACAACCTGGCCATGATCCGCCTCTTGCGCATCGCCACCAAAAAATTGACTCCGCTCCTGGCGGCCCAGTACGACCGTTTCGCCCTGGTCGATTCCCAGCCGCACCATCACCCGGATTTCGCGAGCATCAAGTTTTCCGTGGTCATCGACCACCATCCCAAGGTCGCCGGCGCGCCCGTGGAGGCCGAGTTCGTGGAGATCGTGTCCGAGTACGGATCAAATTCGACCATCATGACCGAATATCTTTACAATCTGGGTCTGCGCCCGGGAAAGCTCCTGGCCACGGCCCTGTTGTACGGGATCAAGACCGACACCCAGAGCTTCGAGCGTGAGTTCCACGACAACGACATGAAGGCCTTCCGCTATCTCTCGAAGTTCTACAACAAGCCTCTGCTCCACAAGATCATCCGCTCGGAATTCCGCCTGGAGTGGCTCAAGTATTTCAGCCAGGCCTTCCGCAAGATGCGGGTCACGGGCAAGACCATCACCATCTTTATGGGCAAGGTCGATTCCTCCGACATCCTGGTCATCCTGGCCGATTTTTTCCTGCGCGTGCACGGGCTGTCCACGACCATGGTCAGCGGCATCAGCGACGACAAGCTGGTCGTGGTTTTTCGCGGCGACGGCCTGCGCCGGGACATGGGCAAGTTTGCCAAGCGTCTTTTCGGCGACGTGGGTTCGGCCGGGGGGCACAAGTCCATGGCCCGGGCCGAAATTCCGATGGAGAAGCTGGGCTGTCAGCATGCGAGCCAGTTCGTGTGGGAGCGCCTGCATGGCGGCCCGGAAGTGAAAAAGAAGAAAAAGGAACTGGAGAATTGCCCCAACGGGGCCTCGTAAGGGACACCCGTTTTCCCCCGCACCGGAGGGCGCATGAGTTTGCAGACAAGGCTCGGACTGAAAACCGAGCCGCTTTTTTTGATCGACGGCCACGCGTTCATCTATCGCGGTTTTTACGCCTACCCCGATTTCAAGCGCTCCGACGGGTTTCCGACCAGCGCCATGTATATCGTCTTCAAGCTGGTTTTGAAGCTGCTGCGCGAAGAGAATCCCGCCCACCTTGTTTTTGTCACCGATGGCCGCGCCCCCACTTTTCGAAACGAGCTTCTGCCCACCTACAAGGCCAACCGCCCCCGCATGCCGGAAGGGCTGGCCGCGCAGCTCGAACCACTCAAAGCCGGACTACGCCTGCTGGGCATCCGCGTGCTTGAGGCCGAGGGCGGGGAAGCCGACGACTGCATCGCCTCTCTGGCGGGCCGTTTCAAGGATCGACGCAGCGTGGTCATTGTTGGTGCGGACAAGGATCTGCGCCAGTGCCTGGACGAGAACGTGGTCATGTGGGACCCGGCCCAGGGCAAGGAGAAGCTCGTCACCCGCGAAGGGTTCGTCCAGGAGACGGGTCTGCGACCCGATCAGTGGGCGGACTTCCAGGCCATGACCGGCGACTCGGCGGACAACATCCCCGGCATCCCCAAGGTTGGGCCCAAGACGGCCATGGGCTTTATGCGCCGTTTTCCGAGTCTGGACCTGCTCAAAGAGAATTTTCACCGCCTCACCGCCAAGGAGCAGACCCTGCTCGGGCCGCACATGGAGCAGGTCTTCGTGTATCGGCAGCTGACCACCCTGCGCACGGACATGTGCATGGAGTTCAGCCTGGACGACCTGTCCGTGGGAGAGATCGACGCGGGCGCGCTTGATTTTTTCAAGGAATATGAGTTCCGCTCCCTGTTGTCCGAGTTTCAGGCCCTGGTCCGCAAAAACGGGCCCGCCAAAAAGAGCGGTGTCCAGGCGGCCGCGGTCGCCGAAGCGGGCCCGGTCCCGGACGAGCCGGAAAAACCCGGCCCGCTGCGCATCGAGCCGCGCCTGGTGGCGACTCTTGAGCCCCTGGCCGGAATGGAAGTGGGCCTGCACGCCGACGGAGAAAAGTGGATTCTGGGCACGGACGGAAGCGAGCTTTTGTACATGGGCGCGGTTTCGGAATTGAGCCGCGCACTCAAAGATGCCCGGGTATACCTGACCTCTTACAAGGACGTGCTCGAACAGGGCCGCCTTGATCTCCTGGGCTGCGCCGAGGTCTTTGACATCGAGCTTGCAGCCTATCTCTTAAGCCCCGAGGAACGGAACTATTCCCTGGAGCGGATTCGGGACGGGCTCGGCGACGAGATCGAGGTGCACCGCGAGAATCATGGCCAGGCGGTGCTGGCCATCGGGCGACTGTTGCGCACGCGGCTGGCCGGATCGGACCTGCTCGGACTCATGCAGAGCCTTGAGCTGCCTCTGACCGAGGTGCTGGTACGCATGCAAAAGCGTGGCATCCGCATCGACGAGGCCAAGTTCCGCGACTTTCTGTCCATGGTCCAGACCGAGCTGGATCGGTTGACGCAAAAAATTCACGCCCAGGCCGGAGGGGAATTCAACATCCGCTCCAGCCAGCAGTTGGGGGAAGTGCTTTTTTCCAGGCTGGGCCTTAAAAGCAAGCAGAAGACCCCGGGCGGGGCGCAGTCCACGTCCAGCAGCGTGCTTGAGGGTCTGGCCGGGGAACATCCCATCGTGGCCGACATCCTGGAGTTTCGGATGTACGAGAAGCTGCGCTCCACCTACCTTGAGCCCCTGCCACAGCTGGCAGGCAAGGATGGGCGCATCCACACCACCTTCAACCAGCTGGCCACGGCTACCGGCCGTCTTTCAAGCAGCAACCCCAATCTGCAGAACATTCCCATCCGCGGAGTGCTCGGCCCGCGCATGCGTTCCTGCTTCGTGGCCGCGCCCGGCAACATGCTCCTGGCTGCGGACTACTCGCAGATCGAGCTGCGGGTCCTGGCGCACATGTCCGGGGACCAGACCCTGCAGGATGCTTTTGCCGCCGGCGACGACATCCATGCACGCACGGCGAAGATCCTTTTTGAAAAGGCCGAGGTCAGCCCTGACGAGCGGCGCAAGGCCAAGACCATCAACTTCGGCCTGCTCTATGGCATGGGCCCGCAGAAATTGGGGCGGGAACTGGGCATCAGCCTCAAAGAGGCCAAGGAGTTCATCGCGGTCTACTTCAGCAAGCTTTCCCGCGTGCGGGAGTTCTACGAGGAGATCGAGGCCGGGGCCAAATCCCTGGGCTTTGTTACCACCCTGGCCGGGCGGCGGCGCATGCTGCCCGACATCAACTCACGCAACGTGAACATGGCCCAGCAGGCCCGGCGTATGGCTATCAATACCGTGGTCCAGGGTTCTGCGGCGGACATCATCAAAAAGGCGATGCTCGAAGTGGACAAGAGCCCGGTTATTGGCGAATTAGGCGCGAGCCTGATCCTGCAGATCCACGACGAACTCCTGCTCGAAACCCCGCAGGCCAGCGCAGAGGATGTGGGCCGGGCCGTGGCCGGGATCATGGCCTCCGTGTACAGCCTCTCCGTGCCCCTGTCCGTGGACTGGGGCGCTGGCAGGGACTGGAGCCAGGCTCACCAATAACCATCTTTTTCGGACACTAAATGCTTAATAAACTTCGATTGCTCACTCCCGGGCCCACCCCTCTGCCCGAAGAGGTCCGCCTGGCTCTGGCCAAAGACATGATCCACCACCGCAAGCAGGATTTCGTGCGGGTCATGGAGCGCATTCAGCCGGGTCTGCAATACCTTTTCGGCACCGCGCAGCAGGTCCTGCCTCTGACCTGTTCGGGCACCGGCGCCATGCACGCCGCCGTGACCAATCTTTTTGCCCCGGGCGAGAAGGTGCTCGTGGTCGAGGGCGGCAAGTTCGGGGAGCGCTGGCGTGAGATCGCCCACGCCCATGGCCTCGTTGTCACCTCTCTGGTTCAGGAGAACGGCGTGGCCGTTTCGGCCGGGGATGTGCGTGCAGCCCTGCAGGCCGATCCCGAACTGCGCGGGGTGCTGGTCCAGGCCTCGGAGACCTCCACCGGCGTGCTGCACCCGGTGCACGAGCTTGCGGCCGTGACCCGGGGCATAAACGTGCTCCTGGTGGTGGACGGCATTTCCGCCGTGGGCATCTCGCCCTGCCCCATGGATGCCTGGGGCATTGACTGCCTGCTGACGGGCTCCCAGAAGGGGCTCATGCTCCCGCCGGGCCTGGCCCTTTTGGCCATGAGCGAACGTGCCTGGGACAAAGTCCGCAGCGTGGGTTCCACCAATTTCTATTTCAACCTGCTGGCTGAGCGGGACAAGAGCCTTAACCACCAGACGCTTTTCACCTCTCCGGTCAACCTTCTGCAGGGGCTGTCCGTGAGCCTCGACCTGTTCCGGGAGCAGACCCTTGAGGCCATGTACGCCAAGCAGTGGGCCCTGACCTCCATGGCCCGGGCCGGGGCGGTGAGTCTGGGGCTTGAGCTGCTGGCCAGGACGCACTTCACCTGGGGGCTGACCTCCATCAGGTTGCCCGCAGGCATCGATGGCGGCGAGGTGCTCAAGGTCGCGGCGCAGCGCTGTGGTGTGGTCATGGCCGGGGGGCAGGGCGAGCTCAAGAAGTGCGTGGTCCGGCTCGGGCACATGGGCCATGTGGACTGGGCCGATGTCCTGGCGGGCCTTCATGCCCTGCAGGTAGGGTTGCACGCCGCCGGAGGGTATTGCGCCACGAATACATACATGGAAGACGCCGTGCGGGCTTATGAAGAGGCCCTGCGTGACGGCTGCCCCGAGATGCGGGATAAGGAGCAAGCATGAGCGAAGAAAAGAAGATAGCCGAGGAATACGAGGAATTGTCCTGTTCCTGTCCGGAGATGCCGCAGCTGGATTTCGGGACATTTGTCCTGTCCATGAGCTCTTCGGCCCTGGTTTATCTGGGCGAGGTGCCGGATCCCGAAAGCGGACTGACCATGGAAAACGCCTTGGCCGCCAAGCAGACCATCGACATCCTGTGCATGCTGCAGAGCAAGACCAAGGGCAATCTGACGGATCAGGAAGCCAGATTGCTGCGGGACATGCTTTTTGAATTGCGCATGAAATACGTGCAAAAGGCAAAGTAGGGGGCCATATGGTGAAACGCGTCGGGCTGGTCGGAGTGACCGGCTACACGGGTATGGAGCTGACCCGCATCCTGCTTGGCCATCCGGGCCTGCGCCTGACTCAGGTCACGTCGCGCAAGGAGGCCGGACAGCCCCTGCAAGGGATTTATCCGTTCCTGCAGGGGACTGAGCTTGGCGAACTGAAAATCACGACGCCGGACACCGCCTTTCTGGCCGCGAACTGCGATCTGGTCTTTCTGGCCGTGCCCCATTGCACGGCCATGGAAATGGCTGCGGAGCTGCGCGGGCACGGGACCAAGGTCGTGGATTTGAGCGCCGACTTTCGCCTGCGCGACGTTAAGATCTACGAGAGCTGGTACGGCGTGCCCCATACCCGGGCCGCCCTCCTGAACGAGGCGGTTTACGGCCTGCCCGAGCTGTATGCCGAGCGCATCGCCGGGGCCTCCCTGGTGGCCAATCCCGGCTGTTATCCGACCTCGGCCATCCTGGCGCTGTATCCGGCGCTGGCCGCCGGGCTCATCTCCCCCGAAGACCTGGTCATCGATTCCAAGTCCGGAACCTCCGGGGCCGGGCGCAAGGCGGGCGTGGGCACCCTTTTCTGCGAGGTTTCGGATACATTCAGGGCCTACAACCTGACCAGGCATCGCCACACCCCGGAAATCGAACAGGAGCTGGGCCTGGCCGCAGGCCGGGAGATCCGTCTGTCTTTCAACACACACCTCTTGCCTATCAATCGCGGCATTCTGACCACGGCCTACGCCAAACTTTCATCCGGCGTCGGTCTGGAGCAGATCCGGGATTGCTACGAGGCTTTTTACCGCGGAAAGCGCTGGGTACGCATCCTGCCCCAGGGCACGCTGCCCGAAACGCGCTGGGTGCGCGGCACCAATTTCTGCGACCTCGGGCTGGTCACGGACCCGCGCACGGACCGGCTCATCGTGGTTTCGACCATCGACAACCTCTGTCGGGGCGCTTCGGGCCAGGCCGTGGCCAACGCCAATCTCATGCTGGGGCTGAGCGAGGATGCGGGTTTACCGTTTGCCCCGCTCATGCCTTAGAGAACGAGGATGACCGAACACGAAACGCAGCAATGTTACGACAGGATTTTCGTCGCCCGACAGCCCATCTTCACCGCGCAGATGAACATCTGGGGCTACGAGCTGCTTTTCCGGCACGGGGAGACCCAGGCCGCCGTGTTCACGGACGGGGACCAGGCCACGACCCAGGTCATTGCCGACGGGTTCGCCCTGGGCACCCGGGGCATAAATGGCAAGATCAAGGCCCTGATCAATTTTCCGCGCAATGTCCTTGTCGGGGCGGCGCCGTACGTGCTTCCAGCGGACCGCTCAGTGGTGGAGATTCTGGAGACGGTGCTGCCCGAGGACGAGGTCATGGAAGCCTGCCGGGAGCTCAAGAATCAGGGCTACACTCTGGCCCTGGACGATTTCGTGGGCGAGCCGGGCTTCGAGCCCCTGTGCGAGATCGCGGACATCGTCAAGGTCGACATCCTGGGCAAGTCCCCGGTCGAAGTCCTGGCCATCGTCAAGGGGCTGCGGGGGTACAAGGCTCGTCTGCTGGCCGAGAAGGTCGAGAATCTGGACATGTTCAACGTCTGCAAGAAGCTCGGTTTTGAATTGTTTCAGGGGTACTTCTTCAGCAAACCGGAGATCGTTCCCGGCCGAAAGCTCTCCGCCAGCCAGACCACCAAGATCAAGCTTCTAAAAGAACTCAACGAGTCCGAAGCGGAGCTGTCCCGGCTGGTGGAAATCATCCAGACCGACCTGTCCATCTCCTACCGCCTGCTCAAGTATATCAATTCCGCACGGTTCAGCCTGCGCGGCAAGATCGAATCCATCCCGCGCGCCGTGAACATGCTCGGGCGTCAGAACCTGCGCCAATGGCTGCAGGTGGTCATTCTGTCCGACATCAATTCCACGGACAAGGGCCAGGAACTGCTGCGCATTTCCGTGCTGCGCGGCCGTTTTCTGCAGCTTCTGGCGGCGGTCCACCCCGCGCCATTTCACCCGGACAGCATGTTTGTGCTGGGCTTTTTCTCCGTGCTCGACGCTATCCTTGACCAGCATATGGATCAGGTCCTCGACGAGATATCCCTTGATCCGGACATCAAGGGTGCTTTGATCGACCCGCACGGCCCCAATTCCGCATGGCTCGAATTGCTGAAGGAGCTTGATCGTGGCAGATGGACCGATCTCGAACAAAAGGCTACCCAGATGTCCATCCCCATGAACCTTATCGACAGCGTCGCTATCGAGGCCGCCATGTGGACCGATGAGGTCATGGGTTGCGCGTCCTGAAGGGTACGTCCGCGCGTTTTTGTTGTTTTGGGTGTTGAATTTTGGGCTGTGCGTTGTGTTCAAGTGACAGGACCCGGTGATGGAAGAAACATATCCGGAACAACTCTACGACAAGTTTTTTGTCGCCCGACAGCCCATCTTCACCGCGCAGATGCGCTTATGGGGCTATGAGCTTCTTTTCCGTCACGGGGAAGACATCGAGGAGGCTGTGTTCGCGGACGGAGACCAGGCCACGACCCAGCTCATCGCCGACGGCTATAACCTTGCGGTGCGAGGAATGCGCCAGGGAGCAAAGGTACTGGTCAATTTTCCCCGTAGGATGCTCGTCGGCGAAGCGCCGTATGTATTGCCTGCGGACCAGTGCGTGGTGGAGATTCTGGAGACGGTCACGCCCGAGCCTGAAGTGATAGACGCCTGCCTTGAACTCAAGAAGCGGGGTTACGCTCTGGCCCTGGATGATTTCGAAGGCGGACCGGGCTTTGAGGCCCTGTGCGAACTGGTCGACATCATCAAGGTTGATGTTTTGGGCAAGACTCCGGAGCAGGTCCGCGCCATCACCCGGGATGTCAAAAAATTCAACGCCACGCTGCTGGCTGAAAAAGTGGAAAACTACGACGTTTTCAAGGTCTGCAGCAATCTCGGGTTCACGTATTTTCAGGGTTTTTTCTTCAATCGTCCTGAGATCATTCCCGGGAGAAAACTTTCCGCAAGTCAAGTCAATAAGTTCAAGCTGCTACGCGAGCTAAGCGCCCCGGAAGTGGATTCCTCCCGCTTGGTGGAAATCATTCAGACCGACCTGTCCATTTCCTATCGGTTGCTCAAGTATATCAATTCCGCGTTTTTCGGATTGCAGATAAGGATCACCTCCATCCCGCGCGCGGTGTCCATGCTCGGGTGCCGCAATCTGCGGCAATGGTTGCAGGTGGTCATCCTCTCCGACGTGAACACGGAGGACAAGGCCCAGGAACTGGTCCGCCTTTCCGTGCAACGGGCCCGCTTTCTGCAACTCCTGGCGGCCAGACATCCTGTGCCCTTCGACCAGGACGGCATGTTCCTGCTGGGCTTTTTTTCCCTGCTTGACGCCATACTGGATCAGTCCATGGGTTTGGTGCTGGAGGGGATTCCTCTTGATCCCGCCATCAAGCGGGCCCTGGTCGATCAGGACGATCCCAACGCGGTCTGGATCGATCTCCTGGACGAACTCGACCGGTGCAACTGGTCTCGCCTGACCAGAAAGTCGGAACAGATCGGAGTGCCCATCACCCTGGTCAACAGGCTTGCCGCCGAGTCTTCGATCTGGGCGACGTGGGTCATGACTTGAGTGGGCAAGGAGTTCTTGATGTTTTGAGTTCTGTTTTATAACATATTGAAATTAAATTATAAGTAACTTTCAGGGCACCCGCATGGCAGAACTCCTGTTTCATCCCGTATTTTTCAATTCCCTGGCTTTTGTTTTGGGTTTGTGCCTGGGCAGTTTCTACAACGTCTGCGTGCACCGTTATCTGGTGGGGCAGTCCGTGGTCCGTCCCGGTTCGCATTGCCCGGCCTGCGGTCATGTTCTGTCATGGTGGGAGAACATTCCGGTGTTGTCCTATGTCCTGCTCGGGGCCAAGTGCCACTCCTGCAAGGGAAAGATTCATTGGCGGTATCCCGCAGTGGAGCTTCTTTCCGGTATCCTGGCCCTGCTTTTCGCGATCAAATTCGGGCCCACGGCGCAGTGGCTGACCTACATGGTTTTTCTGGGAATTTTTCTGGTAGCCAGCTTCATCGACCTGGACTCTTTCATCCTGCCCGACATCCTGACCTATCCGGCGGCCATTCTGGCCATGTCCACCCCGCTTTTTCTGCCCGTGGACTGGTTTGAGACCGTGCTTGGAGGCTTGTGCGGCGCGGGCATCTTCCTCGTGCTGCAGCAGGGCTACCTGCGTTTGCGCGGCATCGACGCCCTGGGTACCGGCGACATCAAGCTCATGCTCAGCCTCGGGGCCCTGGTGGGCCTGTCTCTGTTGCCGCTCATGATCCTGCTCTCGGCCCTCACGGCCCTGCTCGTGGCCGTTGTCTACCTGCGCAGGCCCGAAGGGCAGGGGATGCGCACGGCCGTGCCTTTCGGGCCCTTCCTGTGTCTCGGGGCCGTGCTGACGCTGCTCTGGGGAGACAGGATTCTGAACTGGATTTTTCTCTTCTGAGTCTGCAAGCCACGCTTTGCTCTCCCCCTTCCTGATCTATGTCTGCGCGCATTGGTTGATCAGTCAATGTATTGCTTGGTTGACCAACAAGTGCACTGCGCTGCACATCTTTGCACTCTTTCCAGTTGAGAACCTCTTTTATATTGACCTGTTGCTTGTCTTTGGATAGCAACAGCGTTTTTTAATTCGTACTAAACAAGTACGTATTTTCCTTGTTTCTTCGTATCCCGAGGCACATCTTCAGCCGGCCCTGCCGGCTCAAGCGTATATTGGTGTCGTTGGTGGCTGGACAAATTTGCAAGGAGGTTTTTTGCCTATGCTGGCCCCGCAGATGTTAGGGATTAGCATCATCCTGCCGTTCATTGCGGCAGCGCTGTGTCTGATCAATGTTCCAACCCTGAGGTCCGCGCTGGTGATTGGCACCGGCGTGGTCGTTTCCCTCGCATCGCTCTTGCTGGTGCAGTCGGGGACGTTTTCTCTTACACCCGAGAGCATTCTCGGGATCAACCCCGACGGTTTGATAGCGGTCCTTGATTTCGCGCTCCTGTTCGTCATCCTGGGCATCGCCTACCGGCTCAAGAACAAGCTCATCGCGGGCTTGACCCTGCTGCAGATCGTGCCCCTGGCGGTTCTCGAACTGTTCATGAACCCTGGCGAAAACATGGGCCCGGCCCTGTACGTGGACCAGTTCTCCATGATCATGTGCATGGTCATTTCCATCGTCGGCTCCCTGATCTGCCTGTACGGCTTGCCCTACATGCGGGAGCACGAGCATCACCTGAAGCTTGAAAAATCCAAACAGGGAAGATTCTTCTTTTTCATGGTCCTCTTTCTGGGAGCCATGAACGGTCTGGTCTTCTCCAACAACCTGCTGTGGCTCTATTTCTTCTGGGAGGTGACCACCCTGTGTTCGTTCATGCTCATCAAGCATGATGGCACCGAGATTGCGGTCAAAAACGCAACCCGCGCCCTGTGGATGAACATGCTCGGCGGCGTGGCCTTTGTTTTTGCCCTGATCATCTTCCGTTCCCAGGGTCTGCCCCTGTCGCTGCAGGAGATCATCACCGCCGAATCCGCCTCCAAGCTGGCCCTGCTGCCGGTCGGCCTGCTGTGCTTCGCCGGTTTCACCAATGCGGCCCAGATGCCCTTCCAGAGCTGGCTGTGCGGGGCCATGGTCGCGCCCACGCCCATCTCCGCGCTGCTGCACTCAAGCACCATGGTCAAGGCGGGAGTGTATTTGGTCATCCGTCTGGCCCCGGCCTTCGCCGGAACTCTGTTCAGCAACTACGTGGCCCTGTTCGGCGCCTTCACCTTCCTGGCTGCGGCTGTCCTGGCCCTGTCCCAGAGCAACGGAAAGAAAATCCTGGCCTATTCGACCATCAGCAACCTCGGCATGATCGTGGCCTGCGCGGGCATCAACACGCCGGCGGCCATATCTGCGGCAGTGCTGCTGATCGTCTTCCACGCCATATCAAAGGCTCTCATGTTCCTGTGTGTGGGCAGCATCGAACAGAAGATCGGCAGTCGCGACATCGAGGACATGCGCGGCCTAGTCGACATCATGCCCCGCACGACCATGATGGCCGCGTTAGGCATGGTGACCTTGTTCTTGCCGCCCTTCGGAGCCCTGCTCTCCAAGTGGATGGCGGTGGAGGCCTCGGCCCATCTGCCCCTGGTGGTCATCATGCTGGCTCTGGGCTCGGCCCTGACCATGGTCTTCTGGGGGCGCTGGCTCGGCATGATCATGACCTCCGTGGTACCGGACAAGGTCCTGCCGACCGAGAGAATGCCTCTGTTCTTCAGCGTGCCGCTGTGGACCCTGGCCGTGTCCGCCGTGGTGATCAGCTTCACCGCCCCGGGGCTGTACACCTCCATGGTGCTGCCGGTCCTGGAGCGCTTCTACTCCGCTGACCTCTACACTGCGGCTCGCGGCGTCATCTCCAACAACATCGGCATGTTCGCCATCTACCCCGTGTTCGTGGTCATGGCTCTGGGCGTCATCTACGCGGTGCGCGCCTCGTCGGCCAAGCGCTTCTTCCGGCGCGGCGACTACGTCACCCCGTACGTCTGCGGGCTGCAGGATCCTGCCGATCCCCGCAGGCTCGGATTCAAGGGACCCCTTGGCGTGTGGTCCGAATTCAAGACTACCAACTACTACATGGAAAACATCATTGGCGAATCCAGGATCACCGGATGGATCAACCTGATCGCCATCGGCATCCTGATCATCTTGCTGGCGGGGGAGTTTTAAATGGACTTCAAGACATTCAGCTTCGTTATCCTGGCAGTCATCCTTGCTCCCTTCGCCGGCGGCCTGCTGGCCGGCATCGACCGCCGTCTCACCGCCTGGTTCCAGGGGGCGTTCCGGCCCGCCCATCCTGCAGCCCTTCTACGACGTGATAAAACTCCTGGGCAAGGATCGCCAGGTGGTCAACTACTGGCAGATCTTCTGCGTGCACATCTACCTGATCTCCTCGGTGCTGTGCGTGGCCCTGTTTGCCATGCAGGCCGACCTGCTCATGATCTTCTTCGTCATGACCATCGGGGCGGTGTTCATGGTCGTGGGCGCCATGGCCGTGCCGTCGCCCTATTCCCAGTTGGGCGCCCAGCGCGAGCTGATTCAGATGCTGACCTACGAGCCGCTTCTGATCATTGTCTTCGTCGGCATCTATCTGGTCACCGGCAGCTTCAAGATCGACGACATCCTGAGTTACGAGCGTCCGATCTTCCTCATGCTCCCGCTTCTCTACCTGGTGCTGACCTTTGCCCTGACCATCAAGCTGCGAAAATCACCCTTTGACATCTCGACCAGCCACCACGCCCACCAGGAAGTGGTCCGCGGTGTGCTGACGGAGTATTCCGGCCCCTATCTGGCCATCCTGGAAATCGCTCACTGGTACGAAATCGTGCTCATCCTGGCCATCTGCGGCCTGTTCTGGAGCACGAGTTGGATCGGTTTGGTGTTGCTCTTGGCCCTGACCTACATGGCCGAGATCGTCATCGACAACGTGACGCCCAGAATGACCTGGAAGTGGATGCTGACGTACGTGTGGGCGGTGGGCATCAGCCTGTCCTTTTTCAACATGGCGCTTCTTTACGCCAATTCCTTCTAAGCACTTAAAGAACGGAGTTCAGATATGGGCTTTTTTCAAGAACTGCTGCACAAATCCCGGATGAAGTCCCCGTGGCTCATCCATTTCGATTGTGGAAGCTGCAACGGGTGCGACATCGAGGTTCTGGCCTGTCTCACCCCTGTCTATGACGTCGAACGGTTCGGCGTGCTCAACATCGGCAATCCGAAACACGCCGACATCCTCGTCGTGTCGGGTACGGTCAATCCCAGAAACGCCAAGGTCCTCAAAAACATCTATGACCAGATGCCCGAACCCAAGGCCGTCATCGCCATCGGCGCGTGCGGCACCTCGGGCGGTGTCTTCCGCGAGGCCTACAATGTGCTTGGCGGCGTGGACAAGGTCATCCCCGTGGATGTCTATGTGCCGGGCTGCCCCTCCAAGCCCGAGGCGATCATCGACGGCGTCGTGCTGGCTCTCGAGAAGCTTAAAGTGCGCAAGCCCGAAAAGGACACGGAGCCGCTGGTGGCCGATCTCAAGAAGGCCAGGGAGTTTTACGAAAACCGCGAAGAGCGTCAGGTAACGGGGTAAAATATGGCATTTGAAACCAAGAATGTAGAGAAAAACCAGCTCGCGGCCGAAGTGCAGGCCCTGAAAAACGGGGGCCAGCGGCTGCTGACCATGACCTGCGTCGACCTGGGCGAGAGTTTTGACCTGCTGTACCATTTCGACCTGGATCTGCAGATGACGCATCTGCGCCTCACTGTACCCAAAGGCGAGTCTGTGCCGAGCATCTCCGGCATCTACTTCGCCGCCCTTGTTATCGAGAACGAGACCCAGGATCTTTTCGGCATCAAGTTTGAAGGCCTGGCCCTTGATTTCGGAGGGCATTTCTATCTGGAGGAAGAGGTGAAGAAATACCCCTTCTGCAAAGTCACTGTCGGAAAGACCGAAAAAGCCGGGGAGGGAGCATAACATGGCCACCATAGTACCTTTCGGTCCCCAGCATCCGGTTCTGCCCGAACCGCTGCACCTGCGGCTCGTCCTCGAGGACGAGATCGTCAAGGAAGCCCTGCCGACGCTGGGTTATGTGCACCGAGGCCTGGAGACCCTGGCCTCCATCCGCGACATGGACCAGATGGTTCAGATCGTGGAGCGCGTCTGCGGCATCTGCAGCTGCATCCACGCCCACACCTACTGCATGTGCATCGAGGGCCTCATGGGCATCGAAGTGCCAAAGCGCGCCGACTACCTGCGCGTCATCTGGTCCGAGCTGCACCGCATGCACTCGCACCTACTGTGGCTCGGCCTTCTGGCCGACGCTTTTGGCATGGAGAGCATGTTCATGCACGCCTGGCGCATCCGCGAACGTGTCATGGACGTGCTGGAGGCCACGGCGGGCAACCGCGTCATCATCTCCGTCAACAAGATCGGCGGCGTGCGCCGCGACATGAGCCCGGATCAGCTGCGTTGGGTGCTGCAGGTTGCCGACGAACTGGAGAAGGAACTGGATCTCATCAAGCCCGTGCTGACCAATGACTACTCCGTCAAGAAGCGCACCGTGGGCGTCGGCGTGCTGACCTACCAGCAGGCCTACGAACTCGGCGCGGCCGGTCCGCAGCTGCGCGGATCGGGCGTGGCCCAGGACATTCGCATGACCGGCTACGGCGCCTACAAATACATCGACTTCGCCCCGGTGGTGGAGAAGGACGGGGACAGCTGGGCCCGCACCATGGTCCGCTTCCGCGAGCTGTATCAGTCCATCGACATCGTCCGTCAGCTCGTTTCCAGCATCCCGGACGGCGAACTCGCCGCCAAGGTCAAGGGCAAGCCCATGGGCGAGATCGCCTGCCGCTCCGAGCAGCCCAGAGGCGAACTGATGTACTACGTCAAAGCGACCGGCGACAAGTATCTGGACCGCGTGCGCATCCGCACCCCCACGTTCGCCAACGTCCCGCCGCTTCTGGTCATGTTGCCCGGCTGCGAGATGGCCGACGTGCCGATTATCGCTCTGTCCATCGATCCCTGCATCAGCTGTACGGAACGCTAAGGAGGCCCATCATGTTAGATATGACAGCAACGGTGCTCAGGAACTTCCTGAGCAAGACGCACACGCGGCTCTATCCTTTCCAGGTCCGGGAGACCTTCGAGAATGTGCGGGGCAATCTCGACATCAGGATCGAAGAGTGCATCATGTGCGGCATGTGCCAGAAGAAATGCCCCTCCCAGTGCATCACCGTGAACAAGGAAGCAAAGACCTGGGAAGTCGACCCCTATGCCTGCGTGTACTGCGGCATCTGCGAGGAGTGCTGCCCCACGCACTGCCTGTTCATGCCCAAGGATTACCGCAAGCCTGCGAGGACAAAGGAGCTCAACCAGCAGCTCCAGCTCAAGGGGCCAGAAAAGAAAAAGAAAGCCAAGGAATGATTCCTCGGCTGCGTTAAGCATTCAGGCCGCTCCCTTATGGGGGGCGGCTTTTTTTACGGCAAGTAGGCCTTGGCGACGAGGTAGAGATCGTGAAAAGGGGTATCGGACTTGATGGCCGACATCATCTGCATGGACAGGTCCATCTTCATCTCCGTGGCCTCCAGGATTTCCTTTTTGACGAGGTTGAGCCTGAATTTGACGAAGTCGTAGTCGAACCCGTCGCAGATGAGGGCCAGGCCGTCCTTGAAGTACTGCGACGAGATGTACTCCTGGTAGTCCAGCAGGGAGTCGGGGCCGTTGCGCCGGGCCAGCATGCAGTAGAAGATGAGGTTGATGATCAGCGCCTCGATCTTGAGCTTGTGGTCGATATTCAAAAACTTGGTTTTGTTCAGTTCTGCGTTGTCCAGGTTTTTGAGCATGACCTGGGCGACCTCGAAGACCTGCTTTTCGAAGATGGGCGCGATGTGGAACTTGGACAAA
>Ga0180017_100122_pt1 | contig 31204 bp, 27 predicted proteins | sample KR46_S_MetaG_FD_129674 | JGI IMG/M metagenome (GOLD analysis project Ga0180017, IMG submission 129674) | Groundwater microbial communities from the Olkiluoto Island deep subsurface site, Finland - KR46_S_MetaG | ecosystem: Environmental > Aquatic > Deep subsurface > Groundwater | place: Finland...
CCCCGGCCCGTCGTCCTCTATTTCCAGATCAAAGCCCTCCGCGCGCGCCAGCAGCCTGAAACGCACAGTTGTTCCGGAGGCCATGCGATTGCCATGGATCATGGCATTGTTGAGCGCCTCGCGCGCCAGCAGCGAGAGTGCGAACAGGTGCTGCTCCTGACCTTTTTCCTCCAGGAAGACGCGGATGTGGTCCACGCAGCGGTCCACGTTCTGAAGGTTCGAGTCCATCTTCAGGGCAAAGCCCTGGTCAAGGGGGGTGAGTTCGAACATGTCAGACCTCCAGGGCCAGGAGAATGGTGTCGTCTCCCCGCGGCAGTCCGACTCCGGCCAGGGCTTCGTGGATCGCATCCACGGCCTGGATCAGGGGCAGGGTTCGGTGCGCTTCGCAGGTTGCGGCCAGCCGGGCCAGCCCTTCCTCGCGTGTCATTTTTTCGTCCCCGAATCCTTCGATGAGTCCGTCGGTGTACATGAAGAGGCGGTCGCCGGGCTGCACCGCGATTTCCAGGGTTTCGAACCAGACGGAATCAAAGACGCCCAGAATGTCGCCGGAGGGCTGCGGAATTTCCGTCTCTCCCCCGGCACGCACCAGCACGGGCGCGGGATGCCCGGCGTTGATGTAGCGCAGAATGCCCCGCTCGCGGTCAAGGCGGGCGAATCCGGCCGTTATGTGGGTGCCTCCGCTGAGGATGCGGCAGAGCACGCTGTTGATCATGGTCAGGCTTTCCGCCGGGGAGTTGACCAGGTTGCAGTTCTGGCTGAGCAACGCCTTCAGGGCCGAGGTGATGTAGGAGGTGCCAAGGTCGTGCCCGCTGACGTCGGCGACGATGTAGTCGAAGATCGTCCCTCCGACATGCAGTACATCGTAAAAATCGCCGCCTGCCTCGAGGATCGGCTCGAAGCGCACGGCGAAGTCCGCCTCCGGCAGTTCGGAAGGAAGGACCAGCAGGGCTTGCTGTGCATCCTGGACCTGGGCCAGGCGCTGAGCCTGGGCCTCGATGAGGGCGCGGTAGGTGAAGCGCAGCTTCAGGTGCACCTTGACCCTGGCCAGGACCTCGGCTTTTTCGAAGGGTTTGGAGATGAAATCGACACCGCCTACCTCCAGCCCGCGGACCTTGCTCGACGTGTCCGTCAGGGCGGAGATGAAGATGATGGGGATCTCCGATGTCTGCGAGTGCTGCTTCAAAAGCTCGCACGTGGCGTAACCGTCCTCGTCCGGCATGAGCACGTCGAGGAGGATGAGGTCGGGGCTGTGCTCGGCGGCAAGGGCCCGGGCCGTTGGGCCGCTGGTGCAGGACAGGGTGCGGTATCCGTTTTTCTTGAGCACGATGTCGAGAAGTCTTATGTTGAGGGGCTCGTCATCGACGATGAGGATGCGGGGGGTGGTGTCTTTCACTGTGCGCGCCATGCCGTAAGAGGGTGTTGATCGACATACGCCGGATAGCTGAAATCGAGGGGAATGCAAAGGTCGCGGATGTTCGCGGCGCGATGTCTGCGGTCGAAGGAGCCGCTGGTGCCAAAAGCTGCATTATATATATGTAAAGATCGGCTTGAACCCAGAGCCCGTAGCGCTGCGGGCTGGTCGGGACAGAATTTGCATGACGTTTCAGAAAATTTGCGCAACATGCAAAAGAGGTGTTGACAGGAGCCAAAAAGCGAAGATATATGCGGCTCTCCATTTAGGTGCGTAGCTCAGTGGGAGAGCACTTGCTTGACGTGCAAGGGGTCAGGAGTTCGACCCTCCTCGCGCCTACCAAAAAAGAACTCATAGGGAGGCACAGCCTCCCTATCGTGTTTGTGAGGCAGGGCATTATGGTGCAGATACAAGAACAGGACGTCGAAGTTCAGGTTGGTCAGACATGCGCGGACGTGTTGCGCGCGGTGCTTTCCGGAAAGAAGATGAAGTCCGCCGTGGCTTGCGTCTGCGATGGCGAGTTGCTTGACCTGACCCGCACCGTGCCTTCCGAAACTACCGTCATGGAGCCCGTGTTTCTGGATTCGCCCCAGGGTCTGACGGTGCTGCGCCACAGCGCCGCCCATGTCATGGCCGAAGCGGTCAAGGAACTTTTTCCTTCCGCCAAGGTGACTATCGGCCCGGACATCGAGAACGGCTTTTACTATGATTTCGATTTCGAGCGCCCCTTTACTCCCGAGGATCTGGAAAAGATCGAGGAGCGCATGGCCGCTTCCGTGGCCGCTAACCAGCCCTTCTCCCGCGAAGAGATGAGCGCTGCTGAAGCCAAGGCCCAGTTCGCCGCCATGGGCGAGACGTACAAGCTCGAAATCATTGACGACCTGGGCGCGGACCGCGTGTCCGTCTATCGTCACGGCACTTTCGTGGACCTCTGCCGCGGGCCGCACCTGCCCTCTACCGGATTCCTGCAGGCCGTGAAGCTGACCTCCGTTGCCGGCGCATACTGGCGCGGAGATTCGAGCCGTCCCATGCTGCAGCGTATTTACGGTACAGCCTTTGCCACGCCCAAGGATTTGAAGGCCCACCTGCTCATGATCGAGGAGGCCAAGAAGCGCGACCACCGCAAGCTAGGGCCCCAGCTCGACCTGTTCAGCTTTCATGAACGCGGCGGCGCGGGCATGGCCTACTGGCACCCCAAGGGCGGCCTACTGCGGACCATCCTTGAAGATTTCGTGAACAAGGAAATGATCCGGCGTGGCTACGGCATCGTGCGTACCCCCCAGATTTTGAAGCGCGACCTGTGGGAGACCTCCGGCCACTACGCCAACTACCGTGAAAACATGTATTTCACGGAGATCGACGAGGTGCCCTACGGGGTCAAGCCCATGAACTGCGTGGCGCACATGCTCATCTACAACACGAGCCAGCGCAGCTACCGCGATCTGCCGATCCGTCTTTTCGAGTTCGGAGTGGTGCACCGCCACGAACTCTCCGGTGTCCTGCACGGGCTGATGCGCGTGCGGCAGTTCACCCAGGACGACGCGCACATCATCTGTCGCCCGGACCAGCTGCTGGATGAGATCAAGGGCGTCATGGGCTGGATCCAGGATCTCATGGGCGTCTTCGGATTCGAGTATTCCATGGAGATCAGCACCCGGCCCGAGAAGTCCATTGGCTCTGACGCGGACTGGGAACGCGCCACAAGCGCGCTCATGGAGGCCATGGGCCAGATGGAGCTGCCCTATGTCATCAACGAAGGTGACGGTGCCTTCTACGGTCCCAAGATCGACGTCAAGCTGCGCGACTGTCTGGGTCGACAGTGGCAGTGCTCGACCATTCAGGTCGATTTCACCTTGCCGGAACGTTTTGACTTGTTATACGTGGGCGAGGATGGTGAGCGGCACCGTCCGGTCATGGTTCATCGGGCCATCATGGGATCGGTGGAGCGCTTCATCGGTATCCTGACGGAGCATTTCGCCGGAGCATTTCCCGCTTGGCTCGCGCCGGTTCAGACACGCATTTTGACCGTGACCGACAATCACAACGACTTTGCACGCACGTGCCAGGATGCGCTCCAGAGAGGCGGCGTGCGCGTTGAGCTTGACCTTCGCAATGAAAAGCTCGGATACAAGGTGCGCGAGGCGCAGATGGAGAAAATTCCATATGCGTTGGTCATAGGGGATCAGGAAGTCGAGCAATCCTGCGTCAATGTTCGCATGCTGGGCGGCAACAATCTGGGCGTCATGTCCATCGATGCATTTGCCGATCTACTACGTCAGGAATGCGAGAAACCATTTAAACATGGAGGGTTGAGATATTCTTTCAGCTGCTAAGGCCCGCCGGAACAAGCAAATCAGGGCCAAGGAAATCCGGGTTGTAGGAGATGATGGGAATCAGCTAGGTATCATGACTGTCCCCGAGGCTTTGGAACAGGCCGAGGGACAAGGGCTTGATCTGGTTGAGGTGGCGCCCAACGCCAAGCCGCCGGTCTGCAAGATCATGGACTACGGCAAGTACCTCTACGAGGAAAAGAAGAAGTCCCAGGAAGCCAAGAAGCGCCAGACTCAGATCCAGGTCAAGGAGATCAAGTTCCGGCCGCATACCGACGACCACGACTTGGCGACCAAGGTCAAGCACATCCGCCGGTTCATCGAAGACGGAGACCGGTGCAAGGTGACCGTGTTTTTCCGTGGCCGGGAAATGGCGCACAAGGATCGCGGGCAGGTCATTCTGGACCGGATCGTGGAGATGGTCACCGATATCGCCAAGGTCGAACAGACGTCGCGGGTCGAAGGCCGGACCATGTTTCTCATGCTGGCAGGGCTTCCCAAGAAATAAGCTCCCTCTGCCGCCTTCTATAGAAAAATTTCCCGCCACAAAGGCGGGAGGGAGCGGTATTGCCGGTCGCTCACGCGATCACTTACGTCTGTTTGAGGAGGAACTATGTCAAAGGTGAAAACCAACAGAAGTGCGGCCAAGCGTTTTCGGGTCACGGGCACAGGCAAGGTGAAAAGAAGCCACGCCAACATGCGCCACATCCTGACCAAGAAATCCGCGAAGCGCAAAAGACAGCTGCGTCAGTCCACCCTGGCTGCCCCGTCGTGTGTCGCTGCGATTCGTCGTCTGGTACCGTACATTTTCTAGTTCCGGCATCGGGCCGGAGCGGAACGACTCAGCGTATAGTCATTTCCCACTATACCTGATTGCGAAAGGAGAAGATCATGAGAATAAAAAGAGGAAAGACAGCGCACAGAAGGCACAAGAAGTACTTGGCCATGGCCAAGGGCTACCGCGGATCGCGCAGCAAGCTGTACCGCACCGCCCGTGAAACCGTCGAGCGCGCTTTGTGTTTTGCGTACCGCGACAGAAAGCAGAAGAAGCGCGCATTCCGGAAACTGTGGATCGTGCGCTTCAATGCCGGCGTGCGTGAATACGGCCTGACCTACAACCGCTTCATGCACGGTTTGAAGCTCGCCGAAATCAATCTTAACCGGAAGGCCCTGGCCGACATGGCTGTCTATGAAAAAGACGCCTTCGCAGCCTTGTGCCAAATGGTAAAATCCAAGGCGAACTAGTGGCCAACGATATTATTCGCAAGCTTGAAAGCCTGGTCCCGGAGCTTACCGAAGCCCTGGGCCAGGCTTCTTCATTGGATGAGTTGGAGGAATTGCGCGTCCGTTTTCTGGGGCGCAAGGGCCTCCTGGCCGATCTGATGTCCGGTTTGACCGCGCTGGTCCCGGAAGACCGTCCGGCCGCAGGCAAGACCGCCAATCAGGTCAAAACCGCCATGACGACCTTGTGGGAAGAGCAGGTTGCCGCCCTGAAGTCACGAGCGCAGGAGCAGGCCCTGGGGGCGTTCGACGCGTCCTCCCCGTCCTGGCAGCCCGATGTGGGGTCCCTCCACCCCGTGACCCTGGTCACCCGGGAAATCTGCGCGGTGTTCACCAGCCTTGGATTTGAGGTCGTTTCGGGTCCGGAAGTGGAGAACGACTTCAATAACTTCGAGGCGCTCAATCTTCCCCCCGAGCATCCTGCCCGCGACATGCAGGACACGCTCTATATTTCAGATTCGATCCTGCTGCGCACCCACACCTCGCCATTGCAGGTGCGGACCATGCTGGCCCGCAAGCCCCCCCTTGGGGTCATCGCTCCGGGCAAGGTTTATCGCCGCGACTCGGACATCACCCACACCCCCATGTTCCATCAGGTCGAAGGCCTGCTGGTGGACACGCACGTGACCATGGCCGATCTGCGCGGCATCCTGACCGCCTTCGTGCAGAATGTTTTCGGGCATGACACCAAGGTTCGCTTCCGCCCGAGCTTCTTCCCCTTCACCGAGCCCAGCGCCGAGGTGGACATCAGCTGCGTGATCTGCGGCGGCAAGGGCCGCGTGAACGGCGATTCCTGCCGCGTATGCAAGGAAACGGGCTGGGTGGAGATCCTTGGCTGCGGCATGGTTGATCCGGCGGTGTTCGAGAAGGTCGGCTACGACCCGGAAGTCTACACCGGCTTCGCCTTCGGTCTGGGGGTGGAGCGCATCGCCATGCTCAAGTACGGCATCGGCGACCTGCGCATGTTTTTCGAGAACGATCTGCGATTCCTCCGGCAATTCGCCTGAGCGGACATAAGGTTTCCTCATGCTCTTAAGTTTGAACTGGTTGCGGGAATTTGTGCCCTATGAAGGGGACGCCAAGACGCTTGCCGACAGGTTGACCATGCTCGGTCTGGAGGTGGAGGAGATCGCGAATCCCTTCGCCGCCCTGGAAAAAATCGTGGTCGGACATGTCCTTGAGAGGACCGTGCACCCGTCTTCAGACCACCTCTCGGTCTGCAAGGTTGACATCGGCACAGGCGAGATCCTCGATATCGTCTGCGGTGCCCCCAACGTGGGCGCGGGTCAGAAGGTGCCTGTAGCCCCCGTAGGCACGACCATGCCTGGCGGTCTGGTCATCAAGAAGGCCAAGTTGCGCGGCCAGGCATCCTGCGGGATGATCTGTTCCGAGCGCGAGCTGGGCCTGGGCGAAGGCCATGAAGGCATCATGGTGCTGGATCAGGCCCTTGTTCCCGGCACCCCCATCTGTGACGCTCTGGGGCTCGACCAGGTCGTGCTCGACGTGAGCATCACCCCCAACCGCGCGGACTGTCTTTCAGTTCTGGGCCTGGCCCGGGAAGTGGCCGCTGCTTTCGCCCTGCCGTTGACCATCCCGCAGGCGAGGGTGACCGAGAGCGGGGATGTTTTCGAAGGTTTTGCCATCGAGCCCGATCCTGAATTGTGCCCCCTGTATCAGGCGCGACTGATCCGGGGAGTGAAGATCAAACCGAGCCCCGACTGGCTGCGCTACCGTCTGCTGGCCCTGGGACTGCGTCCCATAAGCAACATCGTCGACGTGACCAATTACGTGATGATGGAGTGCGGCCAGCCCCTGCACGCATTTGACCGCGATCTGCTGCGCGGCAGCCGCATCCGGGTCGCCCTGGCCAAGGAGGGCATGACCCTGACCACCCTCGATGGGCAGGACAGAACCCTGACCGAGAGGGACCTGCTCATTTGGGATAATGAGCGCCCCGTGGCCCTGGCCGGGGTCATGGGCGGCGCAAATTCCGAGATCACTGACGGCAGCATCACGGTCCTGCTGGAGAGCGCGGTCTTCGACCCGGCCTCCATCCGCAAGACGGCCCGCCGCCTGGGCCTGTCCAGCGACGCGTCCTACCGCTTCGAACGCGGCGTGGACCAGATCGGCAACACGCACGCCATGAACCGGGCCGCGAGCCTTATTGCCGCCGTATCCGGCGGCGCGGTGGCCCCGGGCGTGGCCAAGGCCGAGCCCCGGCCTTTTGCACGCAAGATCATTCCCTTTGCCCCCGCCAAGGCCACGAAGCTGCTGGGTGTGGAGATGTCCCCTGGATTTTGCCGCGACACCCTGAGTAGCCTGGGCTGCGAAGTGGCCAGCGAGCCTTGGCAGGTCACCGCCCCGTCCTTCCGGCTGGATCTGGAACGCGAAGTCGATCTCATAGAAGAGGTTGCCCGGGTCTACGGCATGGACCGCATCGAGGCCGTGCTGCCCACGGTCAAGAAAAGTCTCGCTGATCTGGACAAGGCCGACCCGACCTTCGCGTTCCTGAGTCAGGTCAAAGATTGGGGGCGCGGCGTCGGACTTTCCGAGGTCGTGAATTACAGCTTTGTCGGGACCGCCGATCTGGACCGCTGCGGCCTGCCCCTTGATGGGCGGGTGCAAATCTTCAATCCGCTCAGCGAGGAAATGAACGTGCTGCGCACGGAGATCGCTCCGGGGATGCTCGGCTCGCTGCGGCAGAACATGAGCCAGGACAACACGCGCATCCGCATCTTCGAGATTGCGCACTCCTTTGTGCAGGACCCAAAAAGCGACACCCTGACCCGCGAAAACAACCGGCTGGGCATCCTTTTGCACGGCAGCAGATTTCCTGGGCGGTATCCGTACCCCGAGGGCCGCTTCGATTACAGCGACATCAAGGGTTTGGTGGAGCATCTGTTGCAGACCCTGGGCGCGGAAGCCGCGAATTTTGAACGCGCAGGGCAGCATCCTTATCTGGCGCCCGAGATTGTGGTGCGCGCCGGCGATGTGGTCGTGGGCCGGGTCGGCATGATCCGCGAGGACCTGGCCGATGCTTACCAGGCACGCGGCGAAGTCTGGTACGCGGATCTCGATCTTGATCTGCTCCTGGGGCTGCGTTTGCAGATAAAGTTCAAGGCCATTCCGAAATTTCCGGTGGTTCGCCGCGACATGACGCTGGTCGCGCCGCTTGATCTTGCAATCGGTGCGGTAATTGATACGGTCAAGGCGTTGCAGGAACCCCTGCTCACGGATGTCTTTCTGGTCGATATCTATGCCCCCGAGGGAAGCGCCGAGCGTAACCTGACGTACCGCTTTGTGTACCGCCACGCGGAACGCACCCTGAAAGACAAGGACGTGGAAAAAATCAATCTTCGCATTGGTCAGCATCTGGTCGAGAGGTTGCCTGTCCGATTCTCCTGACAGGTTGCGCGGGCCAGGAGGGAGCGTGCTCAAACCCGTTAAGCCCGACACTGAAAAACGCTTGCGCATCGGGCAGGTTGCCCGGCGGCTTGGCGTGGAGCCGTATGTGCTGCGTTTCTGGGAAGAGGAATTTCCCCAGTTGAGCGCCGCCAGGACATCCAAAGGCCAGCGTTATTACACAGAAGAGCATGTCCGTGTTCTGGAGAGAATCCGGCATCTTCTTTATGTGGAGAAGCTGACTATCAAGGGCGCGCGCCAGAAACTCGAAGGGGCTGCGTCTGTCCGGGCACCTCTGGAGGCGATCCGGCGAGAGCTGGAAGAAATCCGCTGCCTGCTGACCGAAAAACCCTGACACACACAATGTTCAGGGTTTTTTTTCGCAAATAACGAGCCCGTTCCATATAGCTTTACATGGCGTATCTGAAGCCGTAGCATCTTTAGCTGTTCAGATTTTTCGCAAAGCTCGAAAATGCCCTAAAGGAAGGCCATGCTCAAAGTTTACGCCGACAAACAGGGAAAAGCAGTTTTCCATTGTCCCCATTGCGGTTTTGTAACCGAATTTGATGCCTCGGCATATCGAAGCCGTGACAGCCGCATCAAGATCAGGTGCCGCTGCGGTGAAAACATGACCATGCTCGTCGAATTCAGGGAATACTACCGCCGGTCGGTTTCTCTGGCCGGGTGGTGCCACGTGGAAAGGACCGGGCAGGATCTGGAGATCACGGTGCGGGATTTGTCCATGCGGGGGCTTTCTTTTTCCATCGAGACAACCCCGGAGGATGGCGGCACTCTCATTGAGCAGGCAGACGTGGTTACGGTACGGTTTCGCCTTGATTCCCCTCCCCAGAATCTGGTCCAGCGCATAGCCGAAGTGCGGCATGTCCGAGATGGGGTCGTTGGCGCACGTTTTTCCAGGAGCGAGTATGACAAGGAACTCGGATTTTACCTTCTGCACTGATCCCTTGCGGAGGGACGCATGAGCGAGGAATTCAATTCCGGGAGCGGAAATGGGAACGGGAACAATGAAGCATTAAATCCCATCGTTGAACTGTTGATCCGCGAGGGACACCTGACGTCCCAGCAGGCGCAATACGCACACCGTGTTGGCTCCAGGCTGCATATGAGCAAACCCTTGTGCGATGTGGTGCGCGAACTCGGTTACGTCTCCGATGAGCAGGTCCGGCAGACAATTCGTCGTAATCAGGGCGAGCTGCGCATCGGTGATCTGCTGAACGGGCTGGGTTATCTGACCGACGAGGAACTGAACCGCGCCCTGGCCCTGCAGCTGCAGGGGGGGCGTCAGCAGAAGCTCGGGGACATCCTCATCCAGCACAAATTTCTGGCCGACGAGAAGCTGACGGAAATTCTGGCCCTGCAGCTGGGATTGCCGGTGCTGGAACTCACGGCCAAGGAACCGGATCCTGGTCTGATCGGGCGCGGTCCCGTGGAATACTACGAGCAGTACCGTTTCGTGCCCTATGACATGCAGCCCGATGGGAACGTGCGCATCGCCTTTGTCGACCCGCTTGATCCGCGCAGTCTGGATGCGGCCAGGGACTATTTCGGCAAGAACATCACCGTCTGCATCACCAGGGTCAGTCAGCTCGACGATGTGCTGAACAAGCGCAAGGAAGAGTTGCGCGTAGGAAACGGGGCGGATCTGAACCGCCTCAACATCGTCGAGATCGCCAACTCCATCGTCATGGCCGCGTTCAAGCGCGGGGCCAGCGATATTCATGTCGAACCCATGGCCGATCGGCTGCGGGTCCGCTTCCGCGAAGACGGGGTCATGGTCCACTTCCGCGACTATCCCATCGGCGCGGTGGCTCCCCTGGTCAGCCGCTTCAAGATCATGTGCGGCGCGGATATCGCAGAGAAAAGGCGGCATCAGGATGGGCGGCTCATCTTCAACCACATGGGCGTGCAGATCGATCTGCGCATGTCCTTCTACGTCACGGTGTATGGCGAGCAGATCGTCATGCGCCTTCTCAAGAACCAGGAAGAGCTTCTGCCCATGCACGAGCTGGGGATGCTCCCGGGTATGCTCGACCGGTTCATGGAGGAAGCCCTTGATGCGCCCTCGGGGGTCATCATGGTCACCGGGCCCACGGGGTCGGGCAAGTCGACCACGGTGTACAGCTGCATCAATTACCTGAACCGCCCGGAAGTGAGCATCATCACGGCCGAGGACCCGGTGGAATACAAAGTGCGCGGGATCGGGCAGTGCTCCATCATGCCCTCCATCGGCCTGACCTTCGAGGAAACGCTGAAGCATATCGTCCGCCAGGATCCGGACATCGTGGTCATTGGCGAGGTGCGCGACCATTTTTCGGCCGAGATGTGCATCCAGACCGCTCTGACCGGGCACAAGGTCCTGACGACCTTTCACACCGAGGACAGCATCGGCGCACTGGTCCGCCTGCTGGATATGAACATCGAGCCGTTCCTGGTCTCCTCGACCCTGTCCTGCGTCTTGTCGCAGCGACTGTTGCGCCGCGTGTGTCCGCATTGCGCCGTGCCATATCAGCCGGACCTGAGCCAGCTCCGGCGCATGGGGTGCACTTACGGTGACCTGGCCGGGGCCGAGTTCCGCAAGGGACGGGGCTGCGCGGCCTGCCGGCACAGCGGGTACAAGGGACGGCTGGCCATCTACGAGATGCTCATTCCGGAAGTATTCATCCGTGACGCGGTGCTGCAACGCAAGACCACCCACGAGCTGCGCGTGATCAGTTTGGAAAAGGCCGGCATGGTGTCTCTCATGGAAGATGGAATAACCAAGGCGGCTGTCGGAATGACCACGGTGGAGGAGGTCCTGCGGACCTTGCCCCGAGTCCAGAAACCCAGGCCTCTGGCCGAGCTGCGAAGGATACTTGGAGTCTAGGAATGTTTGAAATCGCCTCTATTCATGACCGCGTCCGGGAATTTCTGGAAGAACCCGGCAGCGATCTGCCTGTCTTCGACCGCACGGCCCTGCTGGTGCACCAGGAAGCCACCAAGGCCGATCCGGACACGGACAGGGTCATCAGTTATATCGTCCAGGACCAGGTGCTGGTCGCCGAGGTGCTTAAACTCGCCAACTCCTCCTTCTTTCGCGGAATCAAGAAGGTCAGTCGGATTCAGGACGCTGTGATACGCATTGGCCTGCGCGAGGTAGTCAATTGCGTGATGATGGCAACCCAGCGCAAGAACTACAGTTCCCGCAATCCGTTCGTGCAGCAGTACACAGCGACCCTGTGGAAGCACTCCGTGGCCTGCGCCTTTGGCGCGCAGTGGCTGGCCAAGCGCTGCGACCACGCCGAACTCGCGCCTGAAGCCTTTATTGGCGGTCTCATCCACGATGTCGGTAAGCTTTTGGTTTTAAAGGCGCTGGTGTCCGTGGGCGAACGGGACAAGGAAGCGCCCCGGATCACCAAGACCGCGGCCGACGAATTCGTAGACACCATGCACCCCGAGTGTGGGTTTCTGCTGCTTGAAAAATGGAACCTGCCCGAAACCTACTGCCAGGTCTGCCGGGATCATCACCGCCGGGATTACGATCCGGGCAACCACCTGCTGGTCATGGTGCGACTGGCCAATCTCGTGTGCAGGAGGCTCGGCATCGGGCTGCGCACAGACCCGGATCTGATTCTTGTCACCAGCACAGAGGCCGGGATTCTCGGTTTGTCCGATATTACCCTGGCGGAACTGGAAATCGCGATGGAAGATCATGTCGCCAACGCGGAAATCTGACCTTTCACCCACACCAACCGTCCCAACGGAGACTTCACGACAATGAAGCTGGCGCAACGCATCACCAGGATCAAGCCTTCCGCAACCCTGACCATCAACACCAAGGCCCAGGAGCTGCGCGCCGCAGGCCGGCAGATCGTCAGTCTGGCAGTGGGCGAACCCGACTTCCGCACGCCCGAGCATGTCTGCGACGCGGCCAAGGTCGCCTTGGACCAGGGCTTCACCCGCTACACCCCGGTTCCCGGCATCCCCGAGCTGCGCACGGCCGTGGCCGCATACTTCAAGACTTTTTACGGCGTGGACGCAGCCATGGAGAACGTGGTTGTGACCAACGGCGGCAAGCAGAGCCTCTACAACCTTTTCCAGGTGCTGCTCGACCCCGGTGACGAGGTCATCATCCCGGCTCCGTACTGGGTCAGTTATCCGGCCCTGGTCCAACTGGCCGATGGGGTATCCGTCTTTGTGACCACGGAGCCGGAAAACGATTTTCTGGTCAGCGTGGAACAGCTGGAGGCGGCGCGTACCCCGCGCACGCGCTGTCTGGTCATGAACACGCCATCAAATCCCACGGGTTGCCACTATACCCAGGCGCAGCTTGACGCTATCGCGGCCTGGGCCGTGGAGAAGGGCATCTTTTTCATCTCTGACGAGATTTATGACCAGCTGGTCTACGCCCCGGCGAGGCCTGCGTCTCTGGCCCCCTGGTGGCAGCGTCATCCCGAGAATTTTGCCGTGGTCAACGGCCTGGCCAAGAGCTTCGCCATGACCGGCTGGAGGGTGGGCTACACCCTGGCTCACGCGGACCTGATCAAGGCCATGACCAAAATCCAGGGCCAGTCCACCTCCAACATTTGTTCCATCGCCCAGAAGGCTGCGCTGGCGGCCCTGACCGGCGGGTGGGACTGTCTGGCCCCAATGCTTGCAGCCTTTGTGCGTCGGCGCGACCTGGGGCTGTCCATGATCCGCGCCTGGGGCAATGTGGTCTGTCCGGAACCGGCCGGGGCGTTCTATCTTTTTCCGCAGGTGGACTGGTACTACACGCCGCAGGTGCCGGACTCCACGGCCCTGTGCGGACTTTTGCTGGAAAAGGCCGGCGTGGCTCTGGTGCCCGGCGCCGCCTTTGGCGACGACCGCTGCATCCGTATTTCCTACGCCCTTGATGACGAAACCCTGGCCGGATGTCTGGACAGGATCGGCCAGGTTCTGCACGGCCTGAAAAAATAACCGGAGGTGTTTCGTGATTGACCAGTCTTCCCCCTGGAAAGCCCTTGGAGAGCATGTGGCGGAGGTGGCGCCCATGCGGGAGCTGTTTGATCGCGATCCGGGGCGCTTTGACCGTTTTTCGGCTGAAGGTGCCGGCCTGTTTCTGGATTATTCCAAAAACAGGATCACGGACAAAACCATGAACCTGCTCTTTGATCTGGCCCGCGAGGCCGATGTGGCCGGGCGCATCGAGGCCATGTTTTCCGGGGCGCGGATCAATACCACGGAGAACCGGGCCGTGCTACACGTGGCCCTGCGCGCGGATGCGGACCAGTCCATTCGTGTCAACGGGATGAACGTGGTCGAGCAGGTGCAACGGGTTTTGGATCAGATGGAAGGGTTCACGGGCAAGGTGCGGTCCGGGGAATGGGAGGGGTACACCGGAAAGCGGATCACCGACGTGGTCAATATCGGCATTGGCGGGTCGGATCTGGGGCCGCGCATGGTCACGGCGGCGCTTGATTATTATCGGCACCCCGATCTGAATTTTCACTTCGTGTCCAACATCGACGGCACGCACATCGCCCAGGTTCTGGGTCAGGTGCGCCCCGAGAGCACGCTTTTCATCATCGCTTCCAAAACCTTCACCACCCAGGAGACCCTGACCAACGCTCACACCGCCCGCGACTGGTTTCTGCGTAGCGGCGGCGAGGCCGACGTGGCCCGGCATTTCGTGGCCCTGTCCACCAATGAACCGGCGGTCAAAGCCTTCGGCATTGATCCGGCCAATATGTTTGGCTTCTGGGATTGGGTCGGGGGGCGCTATTCCTTGTGGTCCTGCATCGGCCTGTCCATCGCCCTGGCCGTCGGCATGGAGAATTTTCGCGAGCTCCTGGCCGGAGCCAGGGAAATGGACAAGCATTTCCGAACGGCTCCTTTTGAGCGCAACATCCCGGTGCTTCTGGCGCTTTTGGGTGTGTGGTACCGTAACTTCCAGGGTTGCGAGGCCCACGCCGTGCTGCCTTACGACCAATATCTGGCCCTGCTGCCTGCGTACCTGCAGCAGGCGGACATGGAGAGTAACGGCAAGGGCGTGACCCGAGATGGCCGTCCGGTGACCCACGCCACGGGGCCCATCCTGTGGGGCGAGCCCGGCACCAACGGGCAGCACGCCTTCTACCAGCTCCTGCATCAGGGCACGACGGTGGTTCCCTGCGATTTTCTGGCCGCGATCAATCCGCTGCATGAGGTTGGCGAGCACCACAATATTCTGCTGGCCAATTTTCTGGCCCAGACTGAAGCGCTCATGCGCGGGCGCACCTGCGCCGAGGCTGAAGAGGAGCTTGCGGCCCTCTCGCCCGAAGCCCGGGCGGTGTTGGCTCCGCACAAGACGTTTCCGGGCAACCGGCCGAGCAACTCGCTGCTTTATGATCGCCTGACCCCGCGGGTGCTTGGCAGCCTCATTGCCATGTACGAGCACAAGATTTTCGTGCAGGGCGTTATCTGGGGGATCAACTCTTTCGATCAGATGGGGGTGGAACTGGGCAAGCATCTGGCCGGAGTCATCCTGCCGGAGCTGCAAGGGAAGAAGACTGCCGCCCACGACGCCTCAACCCGGGGGCTCATTCTCCGCTGCCTTGACCGGCGCCGGACCCAAGCCTAACATGAAATCTTACGGGGCCTGGAGTTCCGGCCCCTTCGGGGCGTCCTGCCCATCCACATTTTTGAACTCGGCCAAAGCATGAAGCTCAATCCCTTTCGCGTTGATCCGGCCAACCCTTTCCAACTGGTCAAGTTCCTGTCTATCACCACGCTGGTGCTGATTCTGGCCTCAAGCAGCCTCATGTCGGTTTTCATGACCAATTACGCCAAAAGCGCGTTGCTCAAGAAAAATCAGGCTTTTGCCCGTCTGCTGGCCGAGAACCTGAATCATCAGATCTACCGGCGGTTCACCTTGCCGGTGGTGCTCGGCTTCGGACGCGTGGAGCTTAAGCGCAGCGATCAGTACGAACGATTGGAACAGGTCATCGAGTCGACCATTCATTCTTTTCACGTCCTCGACTTGCGTATCTATGACGAGCAGAGCGAGGTTGCCTTCAGCACCAATGCCGAGCAGGTCGGCAACAGCGAACTTGGCGGTGAAGCCGTACTGGCGGGCATCGAGGGCGGCAAGATCACCTTTGAACTGCAGAACTCCCTGAGCATCTGGGACGTGCTTGCGGCCTTCAAACTTCAGGACGGAGATGTGGTGCTGCGCACGGTCTACCCGTTGCGGGCCGAGCGGGATCTGCGCTTTCGGGATCAGCCCGGACCGCTTTTGGGCATTCTGGAATTCACCCAGGACATCACCAGCGATTACGAAACCGTGCTGCATCTGCAGCGGCTCATCATCCTGACCACTTTCCTGGGCTCGGCGGCCCTGTACGGGCTCATCTTCTTTCTCATCCGCAAGGCCGACAGGGTCCTCGACGAGAGGCTTCGGGACAAGGATCGCCTGGAGAAGGAGTTGCTGCAGAATGAAAAGCTCGCCTCCATGGGGCGTATGGTGGCCAGCATCGCGCACGAAATCCGCAACCCGCTGGGGATCATCCGCAGCAGCGCGGAGCTTCTGCTCAAGCGTCAGAAGGCCGATGGCGGGGCCTCCGTTCCGATGCTGGAAGCGATTTTTCACGAGTCCAAGCGTCTGAGCCAGACCGTCAACGATTTTCTTGACTATGCCCGCCCTCGCCAGCCCTCGCTGGATGATGTGGACCTGGAAAAGGTCGTGCGCCATGCCGTGGCTTTTTTGACTCAGGAGGGGCAGGAGCACGGGGTGTCGGTGGAGAGTGCCTTGCCGTCCGGATATCTGGTTCAGGGTGATCGGGACCTCTTGTACCGGGGTTTTTACAACCTGATCAGCAACGCCATTCAGGCCTGTGAAGGCGGAGGGCAGGTACGGGTCATGCCGGCCTGCCACGAAGGATTGAAGGCCGTGCTGGTGCAGGACACTGGCCCTGGTTTCGACTCCAAGCAGCTAGACCGTTATGTGGAGCCTTTTTTCACAACCAAGGAGACGGGCACAGGCCTAGGCCTGGCCATCACCAGTTCCATTTTTCAGATTCACGGTGCGGAAATGACTCTCAGGAACGGTCCCCACGGGGGAGCCGAGGCCCTGGTCGTTTTTTCCGAGCCTTGTTAGCGGGAATACCACATGGCCAATCATATCCTGATCATCGACGACGAAAAAAATTATCTCCTGGTTCTGGAGGCCATCCTCGAGGAGGAGGGCTACACGGTCACGGCCCTCGGCGACCCGGTCATGGCCATGACCTATCTCGACGAGTCCGAGGTTGACGTGGTCATCACCGACATGAAGATGCCCGGCATGAGCGGGCAGCAGGTGCTGGAGACGGTGCGCAAGCGTCACCCTCACGTCCCGGTCATGATCATGACGGCCTTCGGGACCATCGACCGCGCCGTGGAAGCCATGAAGGGCGGGGCTTTCGATTATATCACCAAGCCTTTTGCCAATGACGAGATACTGCTTTCGGTGGGCAAGGCGCTGAAGCTCTCCCACGCCGAACAGCAGAACCGTCTGCTGCGCGAGAGCCTGGCGGAAAAATTCGGCAAGGAGACCATTGTCGGCAATTCCAAACCCATCCAGGACGTGCTGACCCTGGCCGGCAAGGTCGCGCCGACGCGCAGCAACGTGCTGGTCACGGGCGAATCCGGCACGGGCAAGGAGCTGGTGGCCCGGGCCATTCACATTGCCTCTGACCGCAAGGACATGCCTTTTATCTCGGTCAATTGCATGTCCCTGAATCCGGGAGTGCTGGAAAGCGAGCTTTTCGGCCATGAGAAGGGCTCCTTCACCGGAGCCATGGCCTTGAAGCGCGGCCGCTTCGAGCTGGCCCAGGGCGGGACCCTCTTTCTGGATGAGATAGGCGAACTTTCCCAGGAGATGCAGGTCAAGCTGCTGCGCGTGCTGCAGGAGCGGGTCATCGAGCGGGTCGGCGGGACAGAGACCATTGCCGTTGATTTCAGGCTGGTGGCGGCCACCAACAAGAACCTGCAGGAGGAGATCGTGGCCGGCAGGTTCCGGGAAGATCTTTTCTATCGCCTGAACGTGGTCAACATCCACCTGCCGCCCCTGCGTGAGCGGCGTGAAGACATCCCCATCCTGGCCTCCCACTTCCTGCGCAAATTCTCCCTTGAGAACAACCGACTGGTCAACGGCTTCACGCCCGGGGCCATTGATTACCTGTCCGCCTACGAATGGCCGGGCAACGTGCGCCAGCTGGAGAACGTCATTGAACGTTGCGTGGTGCTGTCCAATCACGACGTCATCGAAGTTGACGACCTGCCGCCGGAATTGCGGGACGAGGAAACGCAGTTCAAGAGTGCCGTGGATCTCCTGCCGCTCAAGGTCAACCTTTCAGAAACACTGGAAAAGATCGAGGCTGCCCTCATCCGCCGGGCCATGGTCCGCTCAGGCTTCGTGCAGGTCAAGACGGCGGAGCTTCTCGACGTGTCCAAGAGCCTGCTGCAGTACAAGCTCAAGAAATACAAGATTACGGCCAAGAACTGAGATGTCCCATCGGATTAAGGGCGATCCGGATGCAGGCCGGGCGCCCTTCATGACCGAGCCCACCGTGGCGGATCTGTTGGCCCTGGTGGAAGAGACGCCTTGGCTGGCCATGAATATAGCCGGGCGCAGGTTTTTTCCGGAGCAAGGGCCGCAATTCGGGACTCCCGAGCGCTCCTGGTCCGGACCGGTGCAACGCGGGCTCGATCTGCTTGGCGTTCGTAAGCTCTACGAACATCAGTGCCGGGCCGTCGATCTGGTCCGTGCCGGGCGTCATGTGGTCGTGGCGACCCCCACCGCCAGCGGCAAGTCCCTCATCTACAATCTGCCCGTGCTGGAAGCCTGCCACGGCGACCGTCAGGCCCGCGCCTTGTATCTCTTCCCCTTGAAAGCCCTGGCCCAGGACCAGCGTCGGGCTCTGGGCTCCCTGGCTGCAAGCCTCTTTCCCACACCCACCACGGCCATCTACGACGGGGATACCTCCTCTTCGCAACGCGCCCGTATCCGTCGCAATCCCCCGAACGTGCTATTCACCAACCCGGATATGCTGCATCTGGGAATTCTGCCCGCCCATGAGCAGTGGTCGGAATTTTTCGCCAACCTGAAGTTCGTGGTTGTCGACGAGGTGCACACCTATCGCGGTGTCATGGGCTCGCACATGGCCTGGGTATTCCGGCGGCTGATCCGGATCTGTCGCCTCCATGGCGCAAATCCGACGTTTATCTGCTCTTCCGCGACCATCGCCAATCCTTTGGAGCTGGCTTGTGCCCTGACCGGATTGACCATGAACGCGGTGCTTGAGGGCACGGCCGCCAGTCCTCCGAAACACATGCTGCTTGTAAACGGCGTGGACGGGGCCGCGCGTCAGGCCATCGGCCTGTTGCAGGAGGCCCTGCAAATGGGCCTGCGGACCATCGTCTATTGCAAGTCGCGGCGCATGACCGAGCTTATCGCCCTGTGGGCGGGAGAGCGTGAAGGAGAGCTACGGGAGCGCATTTCCGCCTATCGGGCCGGGTTTCTTCCGGAAGAGCGCCGCGAGATCGAAATGCGCCTTGCTTCCGGATCACTCCTCGCCGTGGTCTCCACCAGCGCCCTGGAGCTGGGCATCGATATCGGGGGTCTCGATGTGTGTATTCTGGTCGGCTATCCGGGGTCCATCATGGCCACCCTGCAGCGCTCCGGCCGCGTGGGCCGAGGAACCCAGGAGGCGGCGACGTTCCTGATCGGGCACGAGGACGCCCTGGATCAGTATTTCATGCATCACCCCGATGAATTTTTCGCGCTTGTCCCTGAACGGGCGGTCATCAACCCGGGCAACCCGGTCATTGCCGCCCGTCATCTGGAGTGCGCCGCGGCAGAGGCCTCGCTGCACCGGGATGATGCGCTGGTTCTCGATCATCCACGGCTGGTGGAGGAACTGGTCCGCAGCGGGGCTTTGCTGCAAAGCAGTGACGGGCTGGAGTTCTTTTCCAAGGCCAGGCAGCCGCACCGGGGCGTGGCCTTGCGCGGAACGGGTTCGACGGTGGCCATAGTGGACATGGACAGCGGGGAGCGCATCGGCATGGTGGATCGGTTCCGGGCCGTGCTTGAAACCCATCCCGGTGCGGTCTATCTGCACCGGGGCGTGACCTACGTCATCGTCGACCTGGATCTGGAGGGCGGTACGGCGCGGGCGCGGCGAAGCACGGTGTCCTATTACACCCGTGTGCGGCATGAGAAAAGTACGGAAGTCATGCGGATCGATGGTTCCCGGACGGTTTTTGGAGCCACGATTCATCTCGGAGAGCTGCGGGTTACCGACCAGGTCACCGGGTACGATCGCATCACCGTGCGCGGCGGCAAGAATCTGGGCACGGTGCCCTTGGATATGGAGCCGCTGGTTTTTGTCACGCACGGGGTGTGGATCGCCATACCCGAATCCGTGAGGCGGCGGGTGGAAGGGGAGATGGCTCATTTCATGGGCGGCATTCATGCGCTGGAGCATGCGGCCATCGGCATGATGCCCCTCTTGGTCATGACCGACCGCAATGATCTGGGCGGGATATCCATTCCCTTTCATCCCCAGGTCGGATCAGCGGCCGTATTCATTTACGACGGATTGCCCGGCGGCTCCGGGCTGGCCGAGCAGGCCTATGCGCAGTACGAGATCCTGCTGGAGCGTACCCTGACCGTGATCCGGGACTGCGCGTGCGAAAACGGATGCCCGGCCTGCGTGCACTCGCCCAAATGCGGTTCGGGCAACCGGCCCATCGCCAAGGGCGCAGCTTTAAGGGTGCTGGAGGAGATAATGGGCGGGGCTGCGCCAGCCGAAGGCGCGCCACCGGAACCGGCATTGGCGCGAGTCGAGATCAATGATCCGTCTACAGCTGCGCAGCCGGAAGTAGCCGGGTACGTGCTGCCGCAGGGTTTTCGCTATGCGGTGCTCGATCTGGAAACCTGCCGCTCGGCGCAGGAGGTCGGGGGCTGGCACCGGGCCGATCTGATGGGGGTCAGCTGTGTGGTGGTTTACGATTCCGGGACCGGGGATTTTCGTGATTACGGGCAGGACGATGTGCCGCGCCTGGTCGGAGAATTGGTGGAGTTCGACCTGGTGGTGGGGTTCAACATCCTGCGCTTCGACTATGCGGTGCTCGGGGGGTTGAGCCGTTTTGATTTTACAAGCCTGCCCACCCTGGACATCCTGAGCAGCATCCATCAAACCCTTGGCTATCGCCTGTCCCTGGACCACCTGGCCCGCGAGACCCTTGGCGCAGCCAAGAGCGCAAGCGGCATGCAAGCCTTGGCCTGGTGGAAGGAAGGCCGCGTGGACGACATCATCGCGTATTGCCGGCAGGACGTGGCCGTGACCCGCGACCTCTTTCGTTACGGCCTGCGCCACGGCCATCTGATTTTCCGCAACAAGGCAGAAAAAGCCGTGCGCGTGCCGGTGGATTGGGCTGGGTATTTCGGGGGTTAGTTTGAAGGCGATAACTCACGTTTGCTGCCAACGTGCTCGGATTTAATACGGGTTTTTTTATGAACTTGACATGTGCGACATCGTACGGTCGAGGGGTCGATTTTGGTGGTGTAAATTTTGTAGAGGAAGTTAAGAATTTATTTTAGAAGGTTTTTTTGCACGAGGGCACGTTGCGATAGTTATATATTGACAATATTAAAAAATTAAAAATCAATGCAATAAAAAAGGATAGTTTAAAATGAAAGATAATTTGCGACGCCATAAATGGCTTTATTTGTCGTGGGTGCTCATTTTTTCTGTGATTCTTATCTTTGCTGCTTCTGGTGTCAGAATGACAAAGTTGTCGATGGATCCACTGGCTCAGCTTGGACAACCTTTTTATCTGGGGATGATTTCGAATCTGGGTATCCTGCTCTGGATGGCTACCGCCAGCGTGACCCTGTTTTCTTCGTTCCACTTGAAACCTGGAGTTGCGCATCCGCAAGGAACAAGTTTTTTGCGGTGGGTTGCGATTCTTTCACTCATGCTCATGTGTGATGACCTCCTTATGCTGCACGAACAGGTTTTTCCCGAGTACCTCCATCTGCCTGAAATACTGGTCTATGTCTTTTATCTGGTGTACACATCGCTGTTTTTCTTGAAGTTCTGGAGACTTATTTTGAGTCAGGCCAACTACAAGTTTTTGATTCTTGCGTTTTTCTTTTTCGGGATGAGTATCATAATAGATCTGGATATGTTCCCTGGCGGAATTGATATTGAGGACAGTTTTAAAATATTGGGGTTAACCACCTATGCTTACTATTTTATCACGCTGTCATCGAATTGGCTGAAAGAAAATCACAGATGAAAGCGGGGGCGTGATTTTTTTCAGCGACGACTTGCGGAAATGAAAAAGGGGAGCCTCGCTCCCCTTTTTAAGTCGTAGTGGCCGCTACTCCCTGTCGATTGCTTCCACCGGACATCCGTCGATGGCATCCTGGGCGCAATCGGCGGTGGAATCGGGGGCCGTGACCATGGCCTTTTCCTCGCCGTCGATCATGGCGAAGACTTCAGGACAAAGCTCCACACAGGTTTCGCAGCCAATGCATTCTTCGTGGTCGATGACAATTGCCATGATTCCTCCTGGTTTGGGTTGAGTTTCTTGATTTCATACTGCTTTCCGTGAGTCCGTGCAACACGTGGAGCGTTTGATCGGACTGCGCAGATTTTTGGCGTTGGCATGGTTTTGGCTCATGCACTGGCGGAGGATTCCATGCGAGAACCAACACCAGAAATCATGCGGGACGTATCCGCGCGCCTTTCCGGCCAACAGGCCGCAGCTGGCGGGCCAAGTACTTCTCGGGGCTTCAAAGGCCCGGATTCGCGGCTTTCCAGCGGGGAAGCTTACGGTCAACACTTTGACATTTTTTCCCGGGAAGAAACTCTTCGGCCCGCCAGCTGGGTCATCTGCTGGTCGGATCTGATGATGACCATGTTCATCATGTTCGCCGCCCTGTATCTTTTCCAGATCCCGAAAATTCAATTCAAGTCGGTGTCGGAGTTTTCCGTCAACGCCTTGCCGGCAGGGACCGAGGTCATTCCTTCCCGGCCGTCGGACGGATCGGTCCTGGATCGCCTCCATGACCGCCTGCGCGACCTGATTGCCCGCGACGGCCTGCAGGCCGCCATTTTCGTGCAGTCGGTTCCCGGGAAAGCGCTGCATGTGACGATTTCGGGTGACCTGCTTTTTCAAGGCAGCACTGCCTCCTTGCGGGGGGATGTCAAAAATACCCTCGTTTCCGTGGCCGAAATCCTGCGCAGCGCTCCGCACACCCTGTCCGTGGTCGGCCATAGCGCATCCGGTGAGGCCGTGCCGGGATATCGGGGGGCCTGGGATTTCTCGGTGGCCATGGCCACCACTGTGGCATCTTTTCTGATGGATGACGCGGGCCTGCCAGCCACGCGGGTGCTTGTGGCCGGGTACGGCGACCAGCGGCCGCTGGCGCAAGAGGACGGAGTCAACGCCAACCGGCGAGTGGAGCTGGTCTTGAGTACCGAGAATCCGACGGAGCCGCTGCCTTCGGTCAGGGTCCCGAGCGGAGAAGGATTCCGTCAATGGCTGGCGGCTTCGCAGCAGGAGGGGCGGTGATGGAGCGCAAATCTCTTTTGGGTCTGTTGTTGTGCGCCGTGATCTTCGGGTCCGGATTCATGCTCAGCGGCGATGTGGGCCGGTATTTCAACCTGTCGGCCTTTCTGATCGTTTTCGGGGGCTGCCTGGGCACGGCCATTGCCAGTTTTCGCATGGAGCGCCTGTATTTTGTGAGCAGGGTGCTGCGCAATATATATCGTTCGCGGATGAAGGAACCGGCCGCCATTGTCGAAATTTTGGTCGATTTGTCGGTCAAGAGCAGAATTCGGGGCCTGCATACCCTGGTGGAGGACGAGCGGGAGACGTCGGTCATGTTTCTGCGCCGGGCCCTTGGTTTCGTGGTCGACAACTACTCACGGGAGCAGACCACCGACATCCTGAACACGGAGATGTATTTTTTCAAGCAGCGCCGCGACGAGTCCGAGCGGGTGCTGCGGGTCATGGCGGACATCTGTCCGGCCATCGGTCTTGCGGGGAGCGTGGTGGGGCTCATCGGCATGCTTTCAGGGGTCAATGACACCGGGGTGGTCCTGGCGACCATACCCATCGCCCTGACTTCAACGCTGTACGGCGTGATCCTGGCCAATTTCGTGTTTTTACCGCTGGCCGCCCGCATCCGGGAGGTCACGGATCATGAGCTTCTGCTCCAGAAGATCATCATCGAAGGCGTGCGCGCCATCCAGAGCGAACTCAACCCCCGGGTGCTCGAAGTGAAGCTCAAGTCCTTCCTCACTCCGTCAGCGCGGGAAGGCCAACTTGTCTCCCTGGCGCGGATCAAGGAACGTTTCCAGATCCAGGAACGCGATGAGGAGACGCCCCGCATGGCCGCCCCGGAAGAGATCGGGGTTGCCCTGTAGGAGAGATCGAAGCTCCGCCTATCGTGCGCGCCCGTCCTGTTCGGCCAGCGCCTTCAGGATCACGTCCCGGTCGACCATGCCGAGCAGGCGGCCTGCCTCGTCGGCGACCACGAGGCGTTTTACCTTCTTGTCCAGGAGCGTCCTTATGACTTTACTCAAAGGCGCGTCGGGGCTGACAGTCAGTACCTCACGGGACATGACTTCCCCGGCGGTGCCTTCAAGGGTTGCGGGCGTCGTCTCGCGCTGGGTCAGGATGCCGAGGAGCCTGGCCACCAGCGTGGGGGAGTTTTGGCGCACGAAGCACTGCAGCAGGTCCCAGTCGTGAATGATGCCAAGAATTTTCCTGTGCGCGTCCACGATGACCACGCGGCGCAGCGGGGACGCGACGAGTTGGGCCAGAACTCCGGCCAGCGGGGCGTCCGGGGCGGCGGTGGGTACGTCCGTGTACAGGACGTCCCGGGCGGTTGCGTGCACTCCTTCCGGCAGGACGTCGAGATGCGCCGCCACGGCAGAGGTCCGGCCGATGGCCGCCAGCACATCGGTGCGGCTGACGATGCCCATCAGGGTTCCGTCATCGGCAGTGACGGGCAGGCGTTTGATGTTGCGCGTCGCCATCAGCTTCAGGGCGTCGGTGACGGTGGTCGTGATGCCCAGGCTTGTGACCGGGCTCGACATGATGTCGCAGGCCTTGAGGTTCGCGAATTCCAGGCAGTGGCTGTGCCTGTGGCGCAGGTCGGCCGGAACGTGGCCGTGCATGTCGAGGCGCAGGGGCATCCGAGCCCGTGACAGCAGGTCCCCGCCGGTGATGATGCCCACGATCCGTCCGTCGTCCATGACCGGGACGGCCTTGACCTCCTTGCGCAGCAGCAGGTCCACCACATCGTCCAAAAGTGCCTGCGGTCCCACGGTCACGACCTGTTCGGTCATCACGTCGCGAATGCGCAGAGGCAGATGGAAAATGGCCTGGCCGTCCTGAACCACAATGCTGCCCTCCTCGACCAGGGCGTCGACCACAGGCAGAAATTCGGCGATGCGAGCGGGCGTGTCCACGATCTCGATGATCACCGGCAGGTTCTCGGCCAGACGAAGGATTTTGGCCGTGTGCAGGAGATTGCCCGCCCCGAAACCCATGAAACCTCTGGAAACGGAGGCCCCAGCCATACCCCGTTGGCGGGCCTCGTTCACGATGACGTCATGGAGCGGTGCTCCCTTGTGGCGCACCGCCTCTCCCACGAATATCTTGAGAATCTTCACATCGATAAGTCTGACCATCGGACGCCTCCCTTTAAGAACTCCGCCGGAGCTTGCGCCGCAATCGTTGCGGCATTTATCCGGACAATCCATGTGTGTCTGATATTCCATAGCTCCGCTGTGAACAAGGCCGCGCAGATCCCTCGGGCGTGCGACATGATCCGCAGGTGTGTATTCCGTGTGCGCCGATCCGCTTCCGTATATTCAGGCAGACTCTTGCGAGCGCTCTGGCCGTGAGGAGGCGGGCAGCCCTTTGATTTTGGCTCGCGACGTTGCGTTGGGAGGTTACGGTTCGCCCGGGAGCATGCCGATTTCCGTAGTGAAACGCGGGCTCGACGTGCGCCGAGGCAAGAATTTTACGGGCGAGGTCGATAATGATGCCGGAGGCCTGTCCGTTATCAAGCTGTTGGTAGTAGGGAGGGTACTCGAAATAGTAGATGTCGAGAGTCTCGGCGATGCCGATCCGGGGGTGCGCGAACAAGGATAGAAAGGCCAGCTCAGCCACATTGTTCTGCGCATGGAAACTCCCGGGAGGATGGAGGGATGAGAACATCTCGTCACGACCAGATTCGGTTTTTGATAATGGACTATCTTATGAGCATTTGAGCCTCGTCGGCAACCATTTATTGAGACGGAGTGGCATGAGGTGGTCGGTGATCCGAGCGCATCCGCTTTGGATGGACAGAAAATTTGGGCTGCAGCGTTTTTCTCGCAGCCCAAGTCAGGTTTATGCGTCTGAAAAGAGCCGGGCGGGTCATCGCAAAGCCGTGTCTTGTATTACTCACGTATTATTTCTCTTACAATTACTACGGATTGCGAAACCTGCCGCCCTGAGCTACGGGGAGACAAAAATTGCGGAAGTTGTTGCCGGGAGCGATACGCTAGGCAGGGCCGGGGACCGCCGAGGAATTCGCCATCTTCGCAGCACCTACTAAAATTGGCGCAACCCGGACGGTGACTACGAAGGTGTGAAGGGATTCTGTAACGTCGATCCCATCGAACGCGTGCGTGAATTCAACTACGTACTCACACCGGGTCGCGATGTAGGCCTGCCGGACGACGAAGACGATTTCGATTTCAAGGAACGGTTCACTCAGCTCAAGGCTGAGTTTGAAGCGCAGTTGTGGGAAGAAGCCAAGCTGAATGCCTTGATTGCAAAGAGTTTGTGGAGGGTGGGGATATGAGTTCAACCTAAAATCGGAACTTGTGGTCACAGTTTGTGGTCGGTTCGCCAGTTTGAAGCATTTGCCGAGCGTGGTTGTGTGTAAAATGTCACTAGAGACGCATTTTTCGACCGTAAATAATGGAGTGGTATAGAATGAGTGACTTGGTACACCCTTCTAAAATTGAGCAGCGTATACTTACCATGCGTGAAGTACAGGTCATGTTGGATCGCGATTTAGCCATTTTGTATGGAGTAGAAACTCGTGCTCTCAAGCAGGCGGTGAAAAGAAATCGTGCCAGATTTCCGGACGACTTCATGTTCGAGTTGACGGAGGATGAGATATCGGTCTTGGTGTCACAATCTGTGATACCTTCCCGCAAGCATTTGGGTGGAGCTATGCCCTTGGCCTTTACCGAGCAGGGAGTCTCTTCGCTTTCTTCCGTATTGACGAGTACGCGAGCGATCGAAATTAACATCGAGATTATGCGGGCTTTCGTCAAAATGCGGCAGTTTCTGGCACACAACGCTGATATCTTCCACCGCCTCGATCATATCGAAAAACGTCAGATCGCGGGTGAAATCAAGACAGACGAACGGTTCGAACAGGTCTTTAAGGCCTTGGAAGACAGAAGTGTCAAGCCCAAACAGGGCATCTTTTTCGATGGCCAAGTATTTGAAGCCTACGCCTTTGTCTGCGATTTGATCCGTTCCGCCAACCGCCGGATCATTCTCATCGACAACTATGTGGATGAAAGTGTGTTGCTACTGCTAGCCAAGCGCAAGGCAGGGGTCGGCGTACAACTGCTGACCAAAAATACCAGCCGCCAACTTGCCCAGGACATCGCCAAGTTCAACGCGCAATACCCCGCCATCGAGACGCGGGAATTCAAGCTCGCCCATGACCGATTCCTGATCATCGACGACGCGATCTACCACATTGGCGCATCGCTCAAAGATCTGGGCCAGAAATGGTTCGCCTTCTCGAAGATGGAGATCGGTGCGGTGGAGATGTTAAGGAGGGTGGGGCTATGATTATGCCAGCGCGGGAACCCGTTCATCAACTCGTTTGCGTCTTCGAGTTCCTTGTGCGGGTCCATGCCATTTTCGGGCAGGCTCAAGTTTTACAACGGTGCGTCCTTAGTTAAGGGAAACTCGATTCCTTAACTAACGAAGAGTCTAAGATAACGATCGAAGGAGTATAGTCGGCCTCGTTGAAGCCCGGTCAGTTCGATTAAAATGCCGAGACGCAGCAGATCCTTGATTAGGGCATTGGCGGTTGGTGTGCTCACATCGAGGGCCTCAACGACTTCCGATGCCGTGACAATGGGCTTGCGATATAAGAGGTTGAGCAGTTGCCGGGCGTGTATGCGTTCACAGACTTGCTCAATATCGTCGAAGGCTACGAGGCCTTTTGACGCTCACTCCTGCGCAATAAACCTCTTTGTCGATCATGAAATGTATTTCGTGATCGACAAAAGATTGGCCAGCACGTCAGGCTCAGACTTTCAAGGGCGGGCCAAGGCCTATCCTTTCGCGGCATCCGATCCGGCAAGTTTTCAGATTTGGAAGAGTACGCCACTCTTGAGCAATGCTTTTGATATCCAAGATGGGAAAACCGGCCGCAGGAAAGAAAAAAGGGATTGCAGCGAACTGCAATCCCTTTGATCTCTTGGTGCCGAAGAGAGGACTCGAACCTCCACCGGGGAACCCCGACTAGACCCTGAACCTAGCGTGTCTACCAATTCCACCACTTCGGCGTGACGTGAGAAGCGTGTTTATGTGAGCGGGGTGTCTTTGGCAAGAGTTTTGTTCCGGTTTTTTTCGATTAATTTTTTATTTTTCGAAATTTTAATCAGTTGAGTGCGTTCAAAGGTGTTTTTGTCCTTCCAGCGTGTGTGTTGAAGCCCGGGTTCTTTTGGTATAGAGGCAAGCCAGCTTGTTGCCTGGAGGATAATATTTCATGCATTGCGTTACTTGGCCGGACCAGATCAGCGGCCTGGAAAGAGGGTCCTGCGTCACCATCGGCAATTTTGACGGGGTCCACATAGGACATCAGCGTCTCATTGCCAGGGTGCGGGATCTCGCCGCCGGTCTTGGTTTGCCGTCAGTGGTCATCACCTTTGAACCGCACCCCTTGCGTTTTTTCACCGGCAAGAAGACCCCCCCGTTCATCACCCTCTACGAACAAAGGGCCGAACTGATCAAGTCGCTGGGCATAGACCACCTACTTTGCCTCGAATTCAACCAGGAGCTTGCGAGCATGAGTCCCGAGGATTTCGTGCGCAGCATTCTGGTCGAGGGCCTGCGCGTCAAGGAACTGGTTATCGGCTACGACTACGCCTTCGGCAAAGGCCGTGGCGGCAATTACGCCCTGTTGAACAGGCTCGGACAGCAGAAGGGATTCGGGGTCGAGCAGCTTGAGCCCGTCATGGTCGATCAGGCCATTGTCAGCTCCACACGCATCCGCGACCTGGTCGAGGCCGGGGACGTGTGGGCGGCCAAGGCACTGCTTGGCCGATTCTACCGCGTGTCCGGCACCGTGATTCATGGCCAGGACCGGGGCGGCCGCCTGCTGGGGTTTCCCACGGCCAACGTGCACCTTGTCGACGAGCTTTTTCCCAAGACCGGGGTGTACTGCTGCTGGGCCGAGCTGGAAGGCCAGATCCATCCAGCGGTGGCCAACATCGGCTACAACCCGACCTTCGGCAACGAGGTGCTGTCCGTGGAGGTGCATATTATGGACTTGAACGCCGACCTCTACGACAAGCAGCTCAAAGTTCATTTTGTGCAGCGCCTGCGCGGGGAGCGGAAGTTTTCCGGCCTTGACGAGCTCAAGTCGCAAATCGGCAAGGATATCGCCCTTGGCCGGACCATCCTGGCCCTGCCTGAAGCCAGAATGGTCTGAGGGCGGGATTCATGCGCGCTTTTTTCCGGGCTGTGTTCAAAATCCCCATGGAGCTGTCGCACAGCTACCATTCCATCCTGAATTTCAAATGGTTGGCGCTGGGGGCCGTGGTCGGGGCCATGACCGGCACCTTGGCCACGATCTTCTACATCGTTATCGAGTGGCTGCAGCATCTGCTGCTCACGACCTGGGCCGGGTACACCCTGCCCGTCCCGGCCGGGGAGAATCTTTTCTCCGGACCGGCCGGGCCCTCTCGCCCCTGGCTGCTTTTCATCTTTCTGGGCGCGGTGGGCATCTTGACGGGCTATCTTCTGCGCCGTTTCGTGCCTCAGACCCGTTTCGGCGGCACGGACGGGACCGACACCATGATCAAGGCCTTCCACCATCAGGAAGGCCATATTCCGCCGTCGGTGCCAGCCATGAAGGTGAGCACCTCCATTCTGACCATCGCCGCCGGAGGCAGCGCCGGACGCGAGGGCCCCATCTCCCTGCTCGGAGCCGGGTGCGGTTCGTGGTTGGCCGGGAAACTGCGCCTGACGGCCAAGGAGCGGCGTATCCTGCTTCTGGCCGGGGCCGCGGGGGGGCTCGGGGCCATTTTCCGCGCTCCTCTTGGCGGGGCGCTGACGGCAGTAGAGGTCATTTACCGCGAGGACTTCGAGGCCGAGGCGCTATTGCCGTCCATCATCTCCTCCGTGGTTTCCTATTCCCTCTTCACCCTGGTTTTCGGGGCCGAGCCCATTTTTGGCATCCCCAAGTTCGAGTTTTCCGATATGCGCGAATTGCCTGTCTACGCGCTTCTGGGGCTGGTCTGCGCCGCCACGGGCTGGTTCTATGTGCACACCTTCCGGTTCATCAAATTCAAGGTGTTCTGGCCTCTGACCGACCGGTTCGGATTCGTGCCCGCGGTGGCCCTTGGCGGACTCGGCATGGCCGCCATCGGCTACCAGTTTCCGCAGCTCCTTGGTGGCGGGCAGGGTTGGCTGGAGCTGGCCATGCTCGGCAAACTGTCCGTGACCATGATGGCCGGCATGATCATCGGCAAGACAGTGGCCACGTCCGTGACGCTCGGGTCGGGGATGAGCGGGGGCATGTTCGCACCGGCCCTCTTTGTCGGCGGCATGAGCGGTGGCGTGATCGGCAGCCTGGGGCATCGTTTTTTCCCTTCGGTAGTGACCGAGCCGGGCGGGTACGTCCTGGTTGGCATGGCCGCTTTTTTCGCCGGGGTGGCCAGCGCGCCCATCGGCCCTCTGGTCATGGTCTGCGAATTGACCCAGGGCTACGGACTGCTCGCTCCGCTCATGCTGGCAACGGCCATCGCGCTGGTCCTGGGGCGGCATGCCTCGTTGTACGAGAACCAGGTTGACAACAAGTTCGAGTCGCCCGCTCACGTCGGCGACGCGACCATCAACATCCTTGAGCGGGAAAAGGTCGAGGGGCACTTTAAGCCTGGCCGGGTGTCCATCGTGGAAGAAGGCACGCATTTCGGGGCATTGACGGACATCATCGTCAATTCGAGCGAGTTGTGTTTTCCGGTACGCGGCGCGCAGGACAAGATCACAGGTATTCTGGCCGTGGAGGACTTGCGCAAGGTCCTTTACGAAGACACGCTGTGTGAACTGCTCGTGGCCGGGGACGTGGCGCGCAAGGCGGTGCTGCTGCGGCCTGACGAAGACCTGTATTCGGCCTTGCTCAAATTCGTGGAGTCGGACCTGGCGCAGTTGCCTGTGGTGGACAGCCAGGATCCCACTGCTGTGCTCGGGATGCTGGCCAGGGAAGACGTGTTCACGGCCTACGCCAAAACCTTGAAGAGCATGAAGGAGCAGGCCTGAGTTCCATATTTTGCTTGGCAACCGCAAAAATGAATCCCCGCTCGGATGTACCAGGCGGGGATTCGTCGTTTGGAACCTGTAAGGGAACCGGAAACTAGACCTTGGCGGCCTGCAGTTCTTCTGTGGTGTAGTCCCAGCCCACATTATGGGGAGCCAGGAGTTCTTCGCGGAAGAAGCGGGGCAGCTGGTC
>Ga0180017_100123_pt1 | contig 31044 bp, 30 predicted proteins | sample KR46_S_MetaG_FD_129674 | JGI IMG/M metagenome (GOLD analysis project Ga0180017, IMG submission 129674) | Groundwater microbial communities from the Olkiluoto Island deep subsurface site, Finland - KR46_S_MetaG | ecosystem: Environmental > Aquatic > Deep subsurface > Groundwater | place: Finland...
GGGCCGCAAGCACGGATTCTTCATCCAGCGGTTCAAGAACTTCCAGACCCAAAGAGGCATCGCCACCAAAAACGCCCAGCGCCCCGGCCAGATCAAGGCCGCTGAGGCCCCCCGTGCCGGGGATGATGACCGCCAGACCGTTCTTGTAAATGTTGGGGTCGACCCACAAATCCACCCGCTCGGGCCTGCCGGGCAAAACAGCCCTGGCAGCGGCGGCGGCCAGGGCCACGGCCACGGGCTCCGTACAGCCCAAGGCAGGGGCGACCTGCATGCGCAGAATATCCTTGACGCAAAAGCTCATGGCTGCCTCATACAAACGACCTCAAAAAGCCGAGTTCATGACCGAGTTCAGCGGGGCTGTCAATTTAGGCTCAATCGCGGACATCAAGGCGCGGCTCGAACAGCTGCACCAGTCGCACAAAGAGATCCGGAATCTTGTCCGGATCGGCAGCGGCCGACCCCGCATAAATTTTGGTGATCTGCAGAGCCGTGTCGATGCCCGTGGTCTTGCCGAATCCCACGTCGAAAAAATCATCCAGGCGCTTGCGCAATTCGGAATCCATACACACCCCCAGAAAAAAATATTTTCTTCACGGACCACAACCGCTTCAACGCATTCCAGAATAAACTATCACGCCCGGCCGCGATTTCCAACGCCAAACCAGCGAAAAAGCCCGATGTGACAAAAAAGGCGCGCCCCACCGGGACGCGCCTTCAACATTCTTCCAGACTAACCGGCTTACCTGGTCTTCAGCCGCATCCAGCACTCCTCGTAAGCTTTCACTGCGGGCCCAAGATCGGTCTCGAACTCGCCCAGGGCCATGTCCTCGGGCGCGGGGTAGACAATGGCGTTGTCACGCACGTCTTCCGGCAGCAGGGCCTGCGCCGCCAGGTTCGGTGAAGAGTAGCCCATCTCCTGACAGATGAAAGCCGCCACTTCGGGCCGCAGGAGGTAGTCGATGAAAAGGTGGGCGTTGTCGACGTTGGCCGCGTTCTTGGGGATGCACAGGTTGTCCACCCACAGGCTGAAACCTTCGGCAGGATAGACGTAGCGGATGTCCGGGTTCTCGCCGGAGGCGATGTAGGCCTCGCCGTTCCAGAGCACCGCCGCCTGCACCTCATTGTTGAGCAGGGCCTGTTTGGGAGAGTCGGAATCAAAGACGCGTACGCTCTCCATGAGCGGCAGGAGCAGTTCGCAGGCTTCGGCAACTTTGACCGGATCGGTCTCGTTGAGCGAGTAGCCCAGGCGCTTGAGGCCCATGCCGAGCACCCCGCGCATGTCGTTGGGCAGCAGAAGTTTGCCCTTGAGTTCCGGCTTCCAGAGGTCGGCGTAGGATGTGATCGCCGCTGCGGCTGGATCCTTGGTGTTCACGGCGATGGCCGTGGAGCCCCACATGTAAGGTACGCTATAGGTGTTGTCGGGATCGAAGGCCTGATTCATGAGCTTGGGATCAAGGTTGCTCAGGTTGGTCAGTTTGCCCTTGTCCAGGGGCATGAGCAGCCCCTCCTTGTGCATGCGGGCCACAAAATCCGTGGACGGCACAATGAGATCGTACCCCTTGGCCTCGACCATCCTGATCTTGGCATAGAGGGCCTCGTTGCTGTCGTAGGTGGACATGATGACCTTGACCCCGGTCTCCTTGGTGAAGTCCGCGAGCACGCTGTCCGGCATGTATTCGGACCAGTTATAGACATAAAGCTCCTTCGATGCCGCCAAAACCTGGGTGGCCAGCATGAGGCTCAGAACGGTGAGCACCAATCGTTTCATGACTTCTCCTTCAGGAAGCGCTGCGACACGAAAACGGCAACAGCGGTTATAAGGATCATGATCGCGCACAGGGCGTTGACCTCGGGCTTGAGCCCCAGGCGGACCATGGAGTAGATGCGCAGGGGCAGGACCTCGAAGGTGGGTCCGGTGGTGAAGAAACTGATGATAACGTCGTCGATGGACAGGGTGAAGCTCAAAAACCACCCGGCCAACACGGCGGGAAAGACCATGGGCAGGACCACGTGACGAAAGACCTCGTACTCACCGGCCCCGAGGTCCCGGGCGGCTTCCACCACGTGCGGGTCGAAGCCGAGAAGGCGCCCATAGACGGTGATGCTGACGAAAGGCACGCACAGGGTGACATGCGCCATGAGCAGAGTCCAGACCCCCAGCGGCAGGGACAGGGCCATGAAGAGCACCAGGAGCGAAATGCCGATGACGATGTCAGGAGACATCATCATGACAAAAAGCGAGGTGTGGATGACCTTGCGCGAGGGAAAGCGCCAGCGCTGCAGGGCCATGGCGATGAGCGTGCCCAGGATGCTGGAGCAGGTCGCGGCCAGGGCCGCGATAAGGAGCGAATTCAAAGCCGCCTGCATGAGCGCGGCGTTGGAGAAAAGCTTGACGTACCAGTCAAGGGTGAATCCCTTCCAGGCCATGGAAAAACGCGACGCGTTGAAGGAATAGACGACCATGACGCCAAGGGGCAGGTACAGAAAGACAAAGACCAGTGTGGCGTAAAGAATGCGGAGCTTGCGCATCAGGCTTCCTTCCCGCCCAGCCGGGCCGCGCTCTTCCAGTAGAGCAGCAGCATAACCCCCATGAGCACGGTCAGAGTCACGCTGGCCGCCGCGCCCAGCGGCCAGTCGCGGGTGGTCAGGAACTGATCGCGGATGAAATTGCCAAGCAGCATGGCCTTGGCCCCGCCGAGCACGTCGGACACGTAGAACATGCCGATGCCGGGCAAAAAGACCAGCATGCAGCCAGAGACGATGCCGGGCATGGTCAGCGGTACGACAACCTTCCAGAAGGCCCGCCAGGGGCTCGCCCCCAAGTCCCGGGCCGCCTCCAGATAGCGACGATCAAGGCGCTCCAGGGCCGCGTAGAGAGGCAGAATCATGAACGGCAGCAGCGTGTACACAAGACCCAGAACCACGGCGCCGGGAGTGTACATCATGGCCAGAGGCGTATCAATTATGCCCAGGGACAGAAGCACGTTGTTCACGATGCCGCTGGAGTTGATCATGGCGGTCATGGCGTAGGTGCGCACCAGAGAGTTGGTCCAAAAGGGGATGACCACCAGCAGGAGCAGCGTGTTGCGCAAGGGTTTGCGGGTCCGGGCCAGGATGGCGGCGAAGGGGTAGGCCGTCACCAGGCAGATGACTGTGACCAGCCCGGACAGACGCAATGACGACAACAGGATGCTCAGATGGGTCGTGTCCATGAGACGGGCGTAGTTGCTGAGGGAAAACCCGGGCTCGATGAAATTCTGCGTCGAAGTGGAGCTGAAACTGGCCAGAAAGACAAGAATATTGGGCACAAAAGCGAAAATCGCCATCCAGGAGATGACGCCGACTATGACGGCAAGCTTGAAAAAGCCGTCATTTTTCATACGGTAGCACCACTTCCCAGCCTTCGACCCAGCTCACGGCCACCCGGTCCGAGGCCTTGAAATAAACGGTCTCGTCATCCTCATTGAAAAATTCCGTGGCCGTGACGATGCCGCCGGCATCCAGTCTGACCACGACGTCATAGGTCGCACCCTTGTAGATGGTCTCCTCCACCGTGCCCACCAGGGAGCGGTCCCGGGCAAAGACGTCCTCAAGCTCGGGGTCTTCGGCCAGATCTTTGAGGGTCTCGACCCGCAGATCCTCGGGCCGCAGGAGAATGTGCACCTTCTCTTTGGGTCTAAAGGCGTGGCTGGTGCGCATGAACACGTCGAGTCCCTGGGCCCGGACCCTGGCGCGATTTTCGCCCAGCTCCACCACCTCGGCGTCGATGATGTTGATCTCGCCCACGAACCGGGCCACGTAGAGGTTGCGGGGCTCTTCGTACACGCTGACCGGGGTGCCGATCTGTTCGATGTGGCCGTTGTTCATGACCACGACGCGATCGGACATGGAAAAGGCCTCTTCCTGATCGTGGGTGACCAGCACAAAGGTGATGCCGAGTTTGCGCTGCAGATGCTTGAGATCAAGCTGCATCTGCTTGCGCAACCGGTAGTCGAGGGCGGAGAGGGGTTCGTCGAGGAGCAGTACGAGCGGGCGGTTGATGATGGCCCGGGCGATGGCCACGCGCTGCTGCTGTCCGCCGGAGAGCTTGCCGACCGCGCGCGTATCGAAGCCCTCCAGCTGCACCAGACGCAGTGTTTCGCGGACCTCGGTGGCGATTTCCGTGGCCGGACGGCCTTTCATGCGCAGCCCGAAGGCCACGTTGTCAAAGACGTTCATGTGCGGAAAAAGGGCGTAGCTCTGGAAGACCGTGTTGACGTTGCGTCGCTCGGGTGGGAGATCGGTCACGTCCCGGCCGTCAATGGAGATGGAGCCCGAGGTGGCCCCCTCGAAACCCGCCACAAGGCGCAGGATGGTCGTCTTGCCGCAACCCGAGGGGCCAAGGATAGTCAGGAATTCGCCGCGCTGCACGTCGAGAGACACTTCTTTCAAGGCATGCTGCCCGTCGTAAACCTTTGCCACGTTCCGCAATTGCACCACCGGCAATGCCTGGCTCTGCGCCACGCTCTCCGTCATGACCCCTCCCGGGCGTAAACATCAGCCGGGGCGCAGACATGGCGACACTTCCCAGCAAGCCCTTTTTTTTGGAGAAGATGGAGAGGCGAGTCAAGGATAATTTTCCATGCAAGGCTACCATTCCTGTGCAAGATCGTGAGGAAAAGGACATGGGTGGCGCAGTATGAAAAATAATGTCACAGACCCTTCTCAAACATTGCAAGTCGCATCCGGCTTAGACTTCCGTTTTCAAAGCACAGACCCAGAGCACACGAAAAGGAGATCAAATGGTTACCCTTTTGCCCACTCCCGAAGAAATGTCCCGCTGGGACAGGTTGACCATCGATGAATTCGGGCTGTCCGGACAGATCCTGATGGAAAACGCCAGCAGGGCCGCGCTCTATGCGCTGAGAAAGGAATTCGGACCCGTGCGCGATACGTCGGTCATGGTTTTTGCCGGCCCCGGCAACAATGGCGGCGACGCCTTCGCCCTGGCCAGGCACCTGGTCAACCTGGGCGCGAAAGTCCTCATCCTGCACGCCAAGCATCTCGCGCAGTACACCCATGACTCGGCCTACCATCTCAAGCTGGCCATGGACATGGGTATCCCCTGTTCCTACCTGCCTGAATACGAGATGGACCACGTGCCCCGGATCGACATCATCATCGACGGTCTGCTCGGCACCGGATTCAACGGCCCGCTGCGACCCAATTTGCAATCATGGATCAAATCCATCAACAAGCTGGGGGCCCAGTCCTTCGTCCTTTCCCTGGACATTCCCTCCGGACTGAATGGTGCCACGGGGGAACCCATGCCCGTGGCTGTGGAAGCCGATCTGACCGTTACCTTCGAAGAGGCCAAGCTCGGACTTTTTCTGCCTCCCGCAAAGGGACATGTGGGCAAACTTGTTACCTCCAAGATCGGCATCCCCAGGCACATCAAGGACCAGCACCCCACCACCCACGTTGCGCTGGGGCAGAATCTCGCGAATCTGCTGTCCGAACCGGGTTCGACCATGCACAAGGGCGAGGCCGGACACCTGCTCGTCCTCGGAGGCTCCCCCGGACTGACCGGCGCCCCCATGCTCGCAGCCAGAGCGGCTTTCCGATCCGGCGCGGGACTGGTCAGCATCGGCGGTCCCAAGACGCTGAGCCTGGCCTACGCAAATTTCCCCGAAGTGATGACCCTGGGCCTGGGCGATGCGGACCAATGGAGCGGGGAATGCTTCGATGCCCTGCTGCCGCACCTGTCGCACTTCTCCGCCGTGGTCTTCGGGCCCGGCTTGGGCCGCACCGACGGAGCCATGGCCTTTCTGGAACGCTATCTGGCCAAGCCCCACGCCAAAACCCTCTACGACGCCGACGCCCTCTTCCTCCTGGCCCGGCGTCCCGAACTGCTGGCCCAGCTCGGCCCCGACGCGGTGCTGACCCCGCATCCGGGGGAGATGGCCAATTTTTTCGGCGCCACGCCCGGGGCCATCAATCTCGCAAGAGCAACGTACGCAAGGGAGTTCTCCTTCGGCCACCGCGTCAATCTGGTTTTGAAGGGCGCGGCGACCATCGTTGCCGGGCACGAGGATCCCATTTCCATCTCCCCCTTCTGCGCCCCCAACCTGGCCATCGCCGGATCAGGGGATGTGCTCGCAGGGCTCATCGGCAGCCTCATGGCCCAGGGACAGCCGCCATTGACCGCCGCCCGGATTGGCGTGTATTGGCACGGGTATACGGGAGCATTGCTTGCCAAGGATTTCCCGTACCGTGGCAACACCCCCCTGGAAATCGCCGATCACCTGCCAACCGCCTTGAAGGAGTGGAAACAATGCGTACAGCTCAAGATATCATGACCCACGAGGTCATCACCATCAGCCCCGAGGCCGACATCACCGAAGCCGTAAAGATCCTCCTCGACAAAGGCATCAACGGACTGCCCGTAGTCGATGGCGAGGGCCGTCTGGTCGGCATTCTCTGCCAGAGCGACCTGGTCCGCATGCAGAAAAGCCTGCCCATCCCGTCTCTGTTCACCCTGCTCGACGGCTTCGTGCCCCTGTCCTCCTCGGCGCTTTTCGAAGCGGAGGTCAAGCGTATCGCCGCCTCCAAGGTTTCCGACGCCATGAGCGCGAAAGTGGTCACTGTCGCCCCGGACATGACCCTCGACGAAATCGCGGCCCTCATGGTCGACAAAAAATTCCACACCCTGCCCGTCACGAAAGACGGCAAGCTCCTGGGCGTCGTGGGCAAGAAAGACGTTATCAAGACGCTGATCCCGCGCCCGTGATCGTGGTGCTGACCTCCCTTGAGGCCACGGCCGCCCTGGCTCGTGCTTTTGCGGCCTGCGTCGCGGGCAGCCCTGCCCTGCCTCCCGTGCTCCTGCACGGACAGCTCGGGGCAGGCAAGACGACCTTCATCCGCGAACTGGTCCAGGCCCTCCCGGGCAGTGAAAACGCCGAGGTCAGCAGCCCGAGCTTCAACCTGCTGAACCTCTACCCCACCACACCGCTGGTGGGGCATTTCGACCTGTACCGCACCGAGGGTCGGGGCCTTGACCCGGATCTGGAAGAAACCCTCTTCGCGCCGGACCATTTCTGCCTGCTGGAGTGGGCCGAGTATCTCCCCCGTGACTGCATGCCCGACTCCCACATCGACATGTTCTGGGCTGTTGACGCAGAGATCAGGACCGTGAAGTTCGCCGCCCACGGGCCCGAAGCCCTGGCACTCCTTGACTGCGTGGAAAAAGCCGCAAGCATTTAGCCGGAAAAATCATCGTGTCCCAAAAACGCCCTCTCGCCGAATCCCTGCGCCCGGAGTCCCTTGACGACTTCATCGGGCAGAGCCATTTCCGCCAGCGTCTGCGTACCCTCATGCAGTCCAAGGATCTGCCGAGCCTCTTGCTCTTCGGCCCCCCGGTTGCGGCAAGTCCACCGTGGCCCTACTGCTGGCCCAGCACGCGGACAAACCCTATATTCGCCTCAGCGCGCCCGAAGTGGGCATCACGGTCCTGCGCAAGCAGATTCAGGACAAGGAGATCCTCATCCTGGACGAATTGCACCGCTACTCCAAGGCGCAGCAGGATTTCTTCCTCCCGCTCCTGGAAACCGGCGAACTGACCCTCATCGCCACAACCACGGAAAACCCGTCCTTCAGCGTCACGCGACAGCTCCTCTCCAGGCTGCACGTGCTGCGCCTGCGTTCCCTGGGCATGGCCGAACTGGTGGATGTGGGCAAGCGGGGCATGGATAAATTGGGAACATTCATCCCGGAAAAAAGCCTGGAACTTCTGGCCACCCTTTCGGGCGGGGACGCGCGGACCATGCTCAATCTTGTGGAATTCGCGGCGGGGCTGGAGGAAAATGATCTCGAACCGGATCAGCTCAAGACCAGGCTGCCGGAGATCGTGCTGCGCGGGGATCGGGAAGGCGATTCCCATTACGAACTGGCCTCGGCGCTCATCAAGTCCATCCGGGGCTCAGACCCGGACGCGGCCCTCTACTACCTGGCCTGCCTGGTGGAGACCGGCGAAGACCCTCGCTTCATCTGCCGCAGGCTGATCCTCTCGGCGGCGGAGGATGTAGGCCTTGGCGACCCCATGGCCCTGCCCCTGGCGGTGTCTTGCGAGCAGGCCGTGGAGCGCATCGGCATGCCCGAAGGCTGGATTCCCATGGCGGAGACTACCGTGTACCTGTCTTTGGCGCCCAAGAGCAACTCGGCCTACGCCGGGTACCTGTCGGCCATGAAGGAAATCCGCACCAACGGACCCAAGCCCGTGCCCCTGCACCTGCGCAACGCTTCCACCAGCCTGCAGAAGGAATGGGGCTATGGCCAGGGCTACAAGTATCCCCACGCCTATCCCGAAGCCTGGGTCGAACAGGACTACCTGCCCCCGGAACTCAAAGGTCGCGTCTTCTATCAGGCCAAGACCCAGGGCCACGAAGAGCGCCTAGCCCTGTGGACCCGCAAGCTCAAGGCCTCGCGCCAGAAGCCCAAAGCCAAGGATGCTAAAGACTGGACGGGATGAGAGGACGCGCGGAACCGCGGGCCAATTCATACGAATTAGAGGCATGGATTCCCGCCTGCGCGGGAATGACAATATCGAGAGGCGTTAAGCGGGGCGGGTTGATTCGGGCGAGGGTCGCCGACTGTCTGACTGAGCCTTGGCATCGTTTGCCGAGTCGTTGCTGATCGTCTTGCCACGGATTTCCAAGTCGGCACGCAACGACTGGGCATTACGAGGCCCGCGAAGGAGTTTTTGGCGATCCCTATCCGATAAAAACACGGTCCGAGCGGGGCGGGTTGATTCGGGCGAGGGTCGCCGACTGTCTGACTGAGCCTTGGCATCGTTTGCCGAGTCGTTGCTGATCGTCTTGCCATGGATTTCCAAGTCGGCACGCAACGACTGGGCATTACGAGGCCCGCGAAGGAGTTTTGGCGGCCCTCGCCCGAATCAACCCGCCCCGCGCCCACCTCACCTCAGCCCATCATAACCCATCTCAACATCAACCCATCTCAACATCAACCCATCACTTCTTCCCAGCCTGCCCAAAAAGCATCCTCTGCACATCCCCGATCCTCGACCACCCTTTTCCACCGCCCCCGGTCTTGGGATGGACCATGGGCGCATAGCCCAGATTCGCGGCCTGGCGCAGCCTCACCTCATGTCCCGTCACCGGGCGGATCTGCCCGTTCAGGTCCACCTCGCCCCAGAACACTGCCCCCTCGGGCAATGGCCGGTCATAAAAGGATGACAGGATGGCCGCGACGATGCCCAGATCCAGCCCAGGGTCCTTCATGCGCAGCCCTCCGCCGACCTTGGCGTAGACATCGACCTGCCCCAGATTGACCTGCAGGCGTTTCTCCATGACCGCGATCAGAAGATGCAGACGGTTGGCGTCAAAGCCCAGGGCCGTGCGCCGGGGAAAAGCCAGGAACGTTTTTGTGACCAGGGCCTGCACCTCGACCACAAAGGGGCGCTGGGACTCCATGGACATCACCAGGGCCGTGCCCGAGAGGGCTGTGTCACGGGCCTGCAGAAAAAAGGTCGAGGGATCTTCGATGACGCTCATGCCCTTTTCGCGCATCTCGAACAGCAGGATTTCATTGGAGGGACCGAAACGGTTTTTGACCACGCGCAGGATGCGAAAAAGGTGCTCCTTGTCGCCCTCAAGATACAGTACCGTATCGACCATGTGTTCCAGCAGCTTTGGCCCCGCGATCTGGCCGTCCTTGGTCACATGTCCGACCAGGATGACCGTGACCCCGGTCTGCTTGGCCCGCTCGGTCAGGGCCGTGGCCACGGCGCGGACCTGACTGACGGAGCCCGGCAAGCCTTCGGCCTTTGACGAGATCATGGTCTGCACGGAATCCACGACAATGAGGGACGGTCCGTCCTCCATACAGGCCAGAATATCGTCCACCTGATTTGAGGCAAGGGCGGTGAGCCTGCCGCCAAGCATGTCCAGGCGCTCGGCCCGGCTGCGGATCTGGGACAGTGATTCCTCGCCGGAAACGTAGACCACACCCTTGCCGGAGGCTTCCATGGATGCGCTGACCTGCAACAGGAGGGTGGACTTGCCGATGCCCGGTTCACCGCCGAGCAGAATGACCCCACCGGGCACGAAGCCGCTGCCCAGTATCCCGTCCAGCCCGGACAGCTGGGAGCTGACACGGTCTTCAAGAAGCGTGGGCAACTCACGCAGATCAACGGGACGGTTCAGGGACAGGCCCAGAGCGGACGATGGCTGCGCGAGAACCGGCTCCAGGGTGTTCCAAGCCTGACATTTGGGGCACTGACCCTGCCAGCGGGGGGTGACGGCCTTGCAGGCCGTACAGGCGTAGTTGGTCTTTGTTTTCATGGGGAATAAAAAAGGCAGACTTTCGCCTGCCTCTTGTGGGTCAAAAATGTTGCTATTGTTGCGGGACGCTGGACTGAATCACTTCCAGCCCAAATTCTTCCACCGTTTCTGGAGTCTGGAAGAACACGGCCATGAACGGCACGGACGCCCCAGACTGAATATTGGTGTTGTTGGTCAGGATACCGACCTTGGCCGTCAGCGCCGCTTCGATGTCTGCGCGGGTCGAGACCTGCAGTTGGTACAGGGAGACGACGTTGCCGCACATGAATTCCTGGGTGGCGACCTCGTTGCCGAGTTTGTCGAAGAGGGCGGCCTTGATGCGGATCAATTCACGCGCCTCAGGGAAACGGTTCACGGCCTTGCCTTCGATAATGAAAAGCTGGCCTTCCTTTTCATTGGGTACGAAGTACTGGCGCACATTTTCCAGGGCGATCTGAGCCGCACCTTCCCTGACGACGGGTTCCTGCGTTGCCGCGGGCGCCCCGGGGGCTTTGGGCCCGAGCCCGATCAATCCGGGTTTCAGAAAATAAACGCCAGCTCCCGCGCAGGCAAGAAGCAAAAACACAAGGCCCACGACAAGCCCCACGCTTGTGGATTTTTTAGTTCTGCCCGCCGGGGTGCGTCCTGAGGCGAGAGAGTCTTCGTCCAGTTTGGCGGTCAGAGGCTGCTGAAAGGCTCCCTGCAGATCGGCGATCATGTCCTCGTCTACGGATGACTTGGATGCGGCCTTGGGCATTTTCTCATCGAGCATGGCCGTCAGATCGTCTTCAAAGTCGTCGGCTGGGGAAGATTTATGCGCGCCCACAGGCTTTTTCGCGTCCAGCATGGCCGCCAGATCGTCCTCGAAGTCGTCGACCGGGGAAGATTTCTGCGCGACCGCAGGCTTTTTCGCGTCCAGCATGGCCGCCAGGTCGTCCTCGAAGTCGTCGGCCGGGGACGGCTTTTTGGGAGCGGGTTTTATGTCCTCGAACATCGCAGCCAAATCATCCTCGAAGGAGTCCTTTGCGGTCGCGGGCGCAGGTTTTCTGTCGTCCGAAACTCCAGCGGGACCGTCCTTGGAGGCATCCTCCTCGAAAAGCTTGCGTGCCGGTTCTTTTACGGGAGCCGGCTGCGCATCGACCGCTTCTGTCATGGGGCGGAAAACGGTGAACACGTTCTTGCAACGCGAACAACGGACCTTACTGCCGTCGTGTCCGATCTTGCTTTCATCCAGATTGAATTTGGTGGTGCATTCAGGGCATTGAACGAGCATGGCTTTTCCTTGAAAAAGTTCAGTTCGGAGGCAGGAGGTCTATGCTTCCGAAAATTTGAGATCGTAAATGCCGTCAAGTTCTCTGTATTGTTCGGCGTAGTCAAGTCCGTAGCCGACGATATAACCCTTATCGAGCGGAAAACCAACAAAATCGACCTTCACATCCGCTTCGCGCCGCTCGCTCTTGTCAATCATGGCCGCAATCTTGATGGACTTGGGTCCACGGGCTTCAAGCACCTTGAGCAGAAAATTCATGGAGTGGCCTGTATCGACGATATCCTCAACCACAAGCACATGCTTGTCCCTGATGTCAATTTCCATGTCTTTGGAAAAAACCATCTTCGATTTACGGGAAGTCTGGTCCGCATAACTGGAAAGACGAACAAAATCCATGGTTGGATGTATGGTCAAATGACGCATGAGATCAGTAAAGAATGCGTAGGCACCTTTGAGTACGCATACGCAGACCAGCGGTTCGTCGCCATAATGGCTCGATATCGCCTGGCCCAGTTCCTGGGTGCGCGCCTCAATCTGAGAACGGTCAAAAAGCTGTACAAATTTCATGAACTCTCCCGGAGATCCTGCCATGTCGGAACTTACAATTCAATCATCATCGCCACTTCGTCACACTCAGGAAACTGAGGACATTTGAGACAGTCGGCCCAGACCTTTTGGGGCAGCACGTCTTTGCTCACCTCCGAAAATCCCAGCTTCTGGAAAAAGGGAACCTGATAGGTCAAGGTGAAGACCTTGTAAACACCGAAGGTCAATGCGTCACTGACGCAGAATTCCACCATTCTGCGCCCGAGTCCCTGACCCTGGGCGCTCTCGACGACCACCAGGGAACGGACCTCGGCCAGGGCCTCCCAGGTAATGGTCAGGGCGCAGCAGCCCGCAACTTCGCCGGACTGCGTGTCCTCGGCGACGATGAAATCACGCAGATGGGAGTAGAGTTCGCCAAAAGACCGTGGCAGAAGCAGGCGCTTGTTGGCGCAATCCATGAGCATCCGGTGGATGGCCTTGACGTCGGTGATGGTCGCCTTGCGCAGTATGTATTTTTCCATGCGAATTCCCGCTTGAAACTTGTATAAATCAGGACGCCCGAACCTCGGCGCAGAGGCGCGTTGCCACCCGCACCGCAGCCACGGCGTCGTCGGCATAACCGTGAGCCCCAATGAGGTCGGCATAGGACTGACTGACCACCGCCCCGCCGACCATGACCCGGCAGGACAGACCCTGCTCGCGAACCAGGCGCACGGTATCCTCCATGCGGACCATGGTTGTAGTCATGAGAGCGGACAACCCGATGACCGAGGCCTTGTGCTCCACGACGGCGGCCACGATATCGGCAGCGGCGACGTCCTTGCCCAGGTCGATGACGTTGTAGCCAAAATTCCTGAGCATCAGACAGACGATATTCTTGCCAATGTCGTGGATATCACCTTCCACCGTGGCCATGACGATGGTGGCCTTGACCTCCCGCCCTTCGCGCACGAGCAGGTGCCGGATGGACTCGAAGCCGGTCTGCATGGTTTCGGCGCAGAGCAGGAGCTGCGGCAGAAAATATTCCTTCCTTTCGTACTTTTCACCCACCTTGGCAATGGCCGGGATCATCTCCCCGTCCACCAGGACAAAGGGGTCATCCCCGGCCGCGATGCGCTCCCGCAGCAGATCGACGATGCGGTCCTTCTGCCCTTTGATGACCGCCAGGGCCACGAGGCTGCCCTCTTCGTCGGCCGGGCCTTTAGCGGCAGAGGCCACGGGATTGCCAGGGTTCCACCCGGCGTAGGTGGCGATGAAATTCGCCGCCTGGCTGTCCCGGCCAAGCAGCACTTCCGCCGCAGCCAGGCTCTCGCGGATGCGCACCGCGTTGGGGTTGGCAATGAGCGAGGTCATGCCCACGCCCATGGCCATGGCCAGGAAGGTCGAATTGATCAGATCCCGGGCCGGCAGACCGAAGGAGATGTTGGACAGGCCCATGGTCGATCCCAGGCCCCAGCGCTCCCGGCAGTGCCGGATGACTTCCAGGCAGGCCTTGGCCGCCTCGGGCTTGGAGGACACGGTCAGAGCCAGGGCGTCGACCAGGATGAGGCGGCGCGGTATGCGCAGGCTCTCGGCCTTGACGAGCATCTCCTCGATGATGGCCAGCCGCTCGACGGCGGTGACGGGCAGCTTGCGGCCCTTGAGCGGCAGGAGGATGAACGGCGCGCCGTAGTCACGACACAGGGGGCCAAGAACGTCCATCCGCTCTTCTTCGCCGCTGATGGAGTTGACCAGTGGCGAACCGGGATAGGCCTCAAGACCTGCCCGGATGGCCGGGATGTCGCTGGAGTCGAGACAAAGGGGGATACCATGGGCGCTGGAGAGAGCCTGCACGGCCAGGGGCAGCATGCGCGCTTCGTCGACCATGGGTGCGCCGACGTTGACGTCCAAAAGATGCGCGCCGCGCTCAATCTGCTCCTCGGCGAAGGTCATGACCCGGCGGGTCTGAAGGCTCTGCAGCTCGGCCGTGAGCTCGGCCTTGCCCGTAGGGTTGATGCGCTCGCCGATGATGCGGCAGGGGCGATCGAAGCCAAACTCCACGGCCTGGGACCGGGAGGTGACTATCAGACAGGGCCGGTCAGCGGCCTGCGGGCGCGACACGGCCTTGCCCGCGCACAGCACGCTTAACGCCTTGATGTGCTCCGGAGTGGTGCCGCAACAGCCGCCCAGGCAGGACGCGCCTTCAGCCGCCAGGATGGAAACCGTGGAGGCGAAGGGGTCCGGGGGCAGGCGGAAAACCGTGGCCCCGTCCACCAGTTCGGGCAGGCCCGCGTTGGGCTCAATGAGCACGGGGGTGTCGCTGACGGAGATCATGGCCCGCGCGACCTCGATAAGCTGCTCGGGGCCGGCGCTGCAGTTGGAGGCGATGAGATCCACGCCCATGTTTTCCATGGTCTGGGCAAAGATTTCCGGGGTGGTCCCGGTCAGGCTGACACCGCCCTCGAAGGTCATGCTGATGCCCACGGGCAGGTCGCAGACCTCGCGGGCGGCCACGACCACGGCGCGCGCCTCGGCCAGGTCGAAATGGGTCTCGCCCAGGATCAGGTCCGCTCCGCCCGCGACCAGGCCCCGGATCTGTTCCTTAAATACATCGACCAGCCCGCGAAAAGAGATCTCGCCCAGGGGTTTTATCATCTTGCCCGTGGGACCGACGCTGCCGGCCACGAAAACCTGGTCGCCCACGGCTTGACGCGCGGCACGGGTCATGGTCTCATTGACCTCGAACACGTCAAAGCTCTGCGGGAGCTTGTAGCGGGTCGCGCCAAAGGTGTTGGTGGTGACCACATGCGCCCCGGACCGGGCATACTCGGCATGGATCGAAGCCACGACATCGGGCCGCGCCATCCCGAATTCCTCGGGAGACTGCCCGGCCTGCAGGCCGCGTCGCTGAAGAAGGCTGCCCATGCCCCCGTCAAAAATAAGAACGGTTCCGCCTTTGAGCGCCCGGCGAAAATCACGCATCGCAACACCTCGCGCAGTTCAAAAATTAACACTCCGGTGAACGAAGGGCCCTACTGAAAATCATTGAAAAGGACAAACAAAAACTCTATGATGGAAAACTCCGAAATAGCGGACTGATTCCTCAAAAAGCTTCGCACGGAACGGCCCACGGGCATCTTCTCATCACTTTTGCAGCACGTGATGCCCAAGAATCACTTCCATATACGCACCACAATGAATCCCAATGAATTCCACGCAGACGACGCCCAGGATGAAGAACTTGAACTTGAGACCCCCGAGTCCGAGGACGAAGAGTTCGACACCGATACGATAGAGGATATCGACGAGGTTGATCCCGTCGACTCAACGGAGATCGCGCCGCTGGTCCTGGCCACAGTTCCCAGGCGCGAGGTCGCGACCCTGGACCCGTTGCACATCTACCTCCAGGAAATCAAGAAATTCAAGCCGCTGGAGCTTGATGAAGAATTCGACCTGGCCCGACGGTATAGGGATGAAAAGGAAGAGCAGGCGGCGTTCATTCTGATCACCTCCAATCTGCGCCTGGTGGTCAAGATCGCCATGGACTTCCAGCGGCGCTGGATGAAGAACGTCCTTGACCTGATCCAGGAAGGCAATGTCGGGCTGATGAAGGCGGTTCAGAAGTTCGACCCCGACAAGGGCATCAAGTTTTCCTATTACGCCTCGTTCTGGATCAAAGCCTACATCCTGAAATTCATCATGGACAATTGGCGCATGGTCAAGATCGGGACGACCCAGGCCCAGCGCAAGCTGTTCTACAACCTGGGCAAGGAGCGCCAACGCCTGCAGGCCCAGGGCTTCGACCCGACCACCGCCACCCTGGCTGGCAACCTGCAAGTTTCCGAGGCCGACATCGTGGAGATGGGACAGCGCCTCGGGCAGCATGACGTTTCCCTGGACATGAAGATCGGGGATGATTCGAGCTTCACGCCCATGGACTTCATCCCGGCCCTGGAGGCCGGAATCGAGCAGCAGATGGCCGCCGACGAGATCAGCGTGCTCATCCACGACAATATTGACGCCATCAGAGACGGCCTGAACGAAAAGGAACTTGATATCCTCGAACAGCGTCTCCTGGCCGATTCGCCCATCACCCTGCGCGAAATCGGCGACAAATACGGGATCACACGGGAGCGGGTGCGCCAGATTGAAGCGCGGCTGCTGCAAAAGATCAAGGCCCAGATGTCAAGCACCATCCAGGATTTCTCCTCCGAATGGATAGAACATGAAGAATGAGATTTTAGTCCGCCTCAAACAGGAAAGCGCTTCCGTCACCCCCGACGCCCTGCCCAGCTTTTACACGGCCATGAGCGCTGAGCTGGCCTCTGCCCGTGACACATTCTTTTCCCACCCGATGATCATGCGCTGCCGGGAGGATGTGCTTCCCTTCCTGAACGACGAGTTCGGCCACGGCATCGAGCACTCCAAGAAAGTTGCCATCGAATGCAGCGCTCTGATCCTGGGCGAGGCCGCCACGCTCGGACTTGAACAGGCCAGACGGCTGAGTCTTCTGGCAATGCTCGCGGGGCTGCTGCACGACATCTGCCGCCTTGAAGGGGACCACGCCGCGCGCGGGGCCGATCTTACCATGCTCATTCTTCGCGACTATCCCTTGACAGACGAGGAAAAGCAGATGATCGCCGACGCGGTGCGCTGCCACGAAGCCTTCTCCGAACCGGTCCGTTTCGACCATCATGGCACGCAGCTCCTGGCCGATGCGCTCTACGACGCGGACAAATTCCGCTGGGGGCCGGACAATTTCATTACCACCCTGTGGGAAATATGTAATTATCAGGAGTGGACCCTGCAGCAGATTCTGGATAAATTTCCTGCCGGACTGGAGGTGGTTGCCTCCATCCAGAACACGTTTCGTACCCCTGCGGGAAAAATCTACGGACCTGAGTTCATTGAGTTGGGGCTTGTCATGGGGAAAAAAATTTATAAAATAATTCAGGCATTTTGCAAAAAAAATGACTGTTCTGGACACATCACTGCATGATCAGAACGTTTGTCACACGGTTCATTCTGCCCGCTGCGCTAGCCGCTTTCCTCGGTTGCGCCCAGCAAATCCCGCCCTCGCCCGCCACGACGGCTCCCGTCAAAGCGCCGGCGTCCGCTGAAGCCCAAGCCATCTATTCCTACCTCGCCTACCGTGAACTGCTGCACGAAAACATGAGCGACAAGGCCGCACAGGCCCTTGAGCAGGCCATCGCGCTGAAGCCCGCACCCGAACTCTACCTTGAACTGGGCAATTTGCACTGGCGGGCCTCCAGATTTTCCGACGCCCTGCTGGTCCTGAACCAGGGACTCACCACGTATCCGGACTCGGAAGCCCTGCTCAGTACCCTGGCCAAAACCTATGCCGCACAGGGCCGGTTTGACGACGCGGTGCTCGTCCTCGACGACTACCGCAAAAACCATCCCGAGATGATCGATATGGCCCACGAGGCCGCGCTGTACCGCCTGGAACAGGGGCGCTTCGGCGATGCCGTGGACAGGCTCAATGCGATCCCGGCAAAGGATGCCGACCAGACCACGAATTTTCTCCTCGGCAAGGGATATTTCGGCCTCGAACTCTACGACAAGGCCATCGCCGCCTACCAGCAGGCCGTGGCCACGGATCCCGAATACTACAACGCCTGGATAGAGCTTGGACTGACCTACGAGGTCCAGAAGAACTACATCGACGCGGAGCGGGTCTTTTCCAGGCTCGTTGATCTGGGAATCGCCAACCAGCAGATCCTTTTCCATCTGGTCGAACTCAATCTCAAGCTCAATAATCCCGACCAGGCCCTTTCCTATGTCCAGCAGGCCGCGGATGATCCCGCGCTGGCGCTGGAAGCGGCAAACCTGCTGCTGAACCAAAATTTCTATGATCACGCGGCGGAAATCCTCGACCCCATGGCGCAGGAAAACCCGATCCCCCAGGACGCTCTTTTTTTCCTGGCCGTGCTGGAATACGAAGGCCGCGACAATCCCGAAAAGGCCATGACTTATCTGGAATCCATCCCCGAAGGCCATCACCATTACGAACGCAGCCTGATTTTCCGCATCCACCTTCTGTACCGCAAGGACGACAAGTCCGCGGCCAAGGCCCTGTGCGCATCGGCCATGACCCTTTTCCCCAAGCAGCCGGAATTTAGCATCATCATGGCAGAGATGCACGAGTACGATGGAGAATACCAGAAGGCCCTGGACCTGCTGCTCAAGGCCACGGGCACCTGGCCCGAAAACACGACCATCCTCTACCGACTGGGCATGGTCTACGACCGCATGGAACACCGCGACCAGGCCATGCTGGTGATGGACAAAATCATCTCCAAAGACCCGGAGCACGCCGACGCTCTCAATTACCTCGGCTATAGCCTGGCGGAAAAGGGGCGCGATCTGGAGCGGGCAGAACTGCTCATCGAAAGCGCCCTGAAGGTCAAGCCCGACAACGGCTACTTCGTCGATTCCCTGGCCTGGGTCTATTTCAAGCAGGGCAAGAACAGGCTGGCCTGGCAGGAGATCAGGCGGGCCGTTCAGCTCGTGGATTCGGATCCGGTCATCTGGGAGCACTACGGCGATATCGCCCGCGCCCTGAAACTGTTCTCCGAGGCCCGCAAGGGGTATGAGAAAGCTCTGGAACTGGAAGGAGACAACGTGGAAGACGTGCGGACCAAGCTGAACTCCCTGAGGCGTGCGCGATGAGAAGCCTGGCCCTCTTTGTCCTGCTCGCGCTCCTCGGAGGCTGCGCTCCGCAGATACCGGTCCAGGACCCTGCCGCCGTGTCGCGCATCTGGTCCACCCTGCATCCGCGCTCTTCGGCCGCAGACCGCATCACGGCCCGTTTCTCCATGCAGGTGGCCACCAAGGAGCGTACCGGGCGCCTGGTGGGGCAGCTGTGGGGGTACTCCGCGTCCGTCATCCGCATGGATCTGTCCTCGGGCACCGGGGCGTCCGTAGCCATGATCCGCGAAACCCCGGACCTCTGGACCGCCTACCTTCCTTCCGAGAACAAGGCCTATCACCACTCTCGGGCCCAGGCCGGGCTGGCCCTGTTCCAGATCCCGGTGCCCTTTGACGCCCGGCAGATCAGCAGTTTGCTCAGCGGTGATCTCGGCCCGATCCTGTCGCCGGAGTACGCCTCCGTGCAGGGCACCAGGGAGGGGCGCATCCGTTTCAATTTTTCCTCGGGCGATGTGGCCTATGTGGAAACATCGGAGAACATGGACCCCCTGATCCTCGGCGGCAGGCAAGGCTGGACGCTGATCTGCGAAAAACCCTACGCGCTACCGGCCTTTCCTGACCATGTGCTCTACGACAGATACACGTTTTCATCCCCCAAGGATGGCAAGGCCGTGCTCAGAATCAAATCCCTTGAGGCAGGCGGAGAATGGCAGGCCGCCGACCTCGATCTGATCCTGCCCCAGGACGTGCAGTGGATGCGCATCACATCCACGCCATAACATAACTGATAACTTCATCGGAGGGAGTTCATGCTCAAAGATAGTCTAAAACCCGTCGTCAACGGTTTCAAGCTCCTTGCCAGCGAGGGCAAGTGGGTCTTCATCAAGGGCTTTCGCCGCTGGGAAATCAAGCAGATGGAAAAACGCCTGGCCGAAGAATTCGTGAACCTGGGCAGAAACTATGCTGCAAGCCAGGCAAAAGGCGAGGCATTCGATCCCAAGGCCGCCGACAACGACCTGATCCTGAAGCAGATCAGCTTTCTGCAGGAAGAAGTCGCCCACCTGGACCAGGAGCTGGCCGCGACCCGCGCCGAATACGTCAAGAACCGCACGGAAGATCGCGGCGCAGAGGTCTGACATGCGAACCATTGTTTTCGGCTCCGATCACGCAGGCCTCGGCCTCAAGAACATCCTGATGGAGCACCTCGCGGGGCGCTTTAACTGCAGCGATGTCGGCACCTACTCTCTGGAGAGCTGCGACTACCCGAACATCGCGGGCAAATTGGCCACGGAAGTGCTTGGTCTTAAAGCCACAGGCATCCTTATCTGCGGCTCCGGCATCGGCATGTCCATCACCGCCAACCGCTTCGAGGGCATCCGCGCCGCCCTGTGCGCCAACGAGTACATGGCTCGCATGAGCCGCATGCACAACGACGCCAACGTGCTGTGCATGGGCGAACGCATCATCGGCGTCGATCTGGCCAAGGCCATCACCGACGCGTTCCTCGATACGGAGTTCGAGGCAGGACGCCACCAGCGCCGCGTGGACCTCATCGACCGGCAGACAGTCTAACCCATCAACGCCTTTTTCGCACATCACGAGAATCAACATGACCACCAATGCTTCCCAGACAGATCTTACAGCCGTCAACGTCATCAAGGGCCTGATCATGGACACGGTCCGCGCCTCCAATTCCGGCCATCCCGGTGGGGCCATGTCTTCGGCGGATTATGCCTACGTCCTGTTCAAGGAGTTTCTCAATTTCGACCCCAAGGACGCGAAATGGTTCAACCGCGACCGCTTCGTGCTCTCCGCAGGACATGAATCAGCCCTGCTCTATGCCCTGCTGACCCTGAAGGGCAACCTCGGCATCGAAGACCTGAGGGCCTTCCGCCAGTTCGGCAGCAAGACCCCGGGGCATCCCGAACACGACATGACCGACGGCGTCGAGGCCACCACCGGCCCGTTGGGCCAGGGATTCGCCATGGCCGGCGGCATGGCCGTGGCCGAAGCTTTTCTGCGCGAATACCTGGACGCCGAGAGTGCTGGGCATTTCACCTACGTACTGGTCTCCGACGGCGACGTGCAGGAGCCCATTTGCCTTGGCAGCGCGGCCCTCTTTGGCCAGTGGGGCCTGGGCAAGCTCATCGCCTATTACGACAGCAACAAGATCCAGTTGGCTGGCCCGACCTGCCGGGTGGACTGTGTTGACTACAAGGCCCTTTTCGAAAGCATGCACTGGCAGGTCATCGAGATCGACGGCCATGATCACGAACAGATCCGCAAGGCTATCCTGGCCGGACAGGCTGAATCAGCCAAGCCGACCATGATCATCGGTCACACGGTCATGGCCAAGGGCTGCGCCACTCTGGAAGGCAGCGAGTCCACCCACGGGTCGCCCCTGCCCGAAGAGGAGATCAAGGCCACCAAGATCAAACTCGGCCTGCCCGATGAAGAATTCCATCTGCCCGATGATGTGCTCGCCACCTTCCGCTCCCGCTTTGCGGCCCTGAGCGCCGGACGCCAGGCATGGGACAAAGCCCTGACCGCAAAGCTCGCCGATCCGGCCTTTGCGGCCAAATGGGAAAACGCCACCACCCCGGCCTGCCAGCGCAGCCTGAAGTGGCCGGACTTCGAATCCGGTGCCAGCGTGGCCACGCGCAAGGCTTTCGGGGCGTGCCTCGGGGCCATGATGGAGCAGTTGCCCACGCTCATGGGCGGCTCGGCGGACCTCGACCCGTCCAACCAGACCGTCAAATTCCGTGAAACCGTGGGCATTTTTAACGCCACGACCAATGCCCTGGGCCGCAACCTCTGCTTTGGCGTGCGCGAATTCCCCATGGGCGCGATCCTGAACGGCCTGGCCCTGCACGGCGGCATCACTCCCTTCGGCGCGACCTTCCTGGTCTTCTCCGATTACGAGAGAAACGCCATCCGCATGTCCGCCCTGCAGCACCTTCCGGTCCTGCACGTTTTCACCCATGACTCGTTCTTCGTCGGCGAGGATGGACCGACCCATCAGCCCATCGAACATGTCAGCTCCCTGCGGCTCATCCCGAACCTTCTGGTCCTGCGCCCCGCCGACGCCCGCGAAAGCGCCGCCTGCATGGCCGTGGCCCTGAAACAGAAATCCCGGCCCTCGGTGCTGATCTTCACCCGCCAGGGCCTGCCCGTGCTTGAACTGCCCCAGCCTCTGGAAGAGCATGTCGGCAAGGGTGCCTATGTGGTCCGTGACCCCGAAGGCGCGGCCCCGGAAATGCTGCTCCTGGCCTCCGGCTCGGAAGTGCACCTGGCCGTGGAAGCCGCCGCCGCCTGTCCGGAGCTCAAAATCCGCGTCGTGTCCGTGCCGAGCATGGAGCTCTTCGACGAACAGAGCGCGCAGTACCGCGAAGCCGTCATGCCCCGCGCCATCACCCGCCGCGTGGCCATCGAGGCCGGGCGGACCGACCTTTGGTACAAGTACGTAGGCCTTGACGGCAAGGTATGGGGCATCAACCACTTCGGAGCCTCGGCCCCGGCCGGCGTGCTGAAGGAGAAATATGGGTTCACCACCGCCAGCCTCATCAAGTTCATCAAGGAATAACATGGAAGCCCCGCAACGAAATCTGGCCATGGACCTGGTCCGGGTCACGGAAGCTGCGGCCCTGGCCTCGGCCCGCTGGCTCGGCAAAGGTGCCAAGAGCGAAGGCGACGGCGCGGCCGTTGACGCCATGCGACTGTCCTTCAATACCCTTGATATCGATGGCCGTATCGTCATCGGCGAAGGCGAGAAGGACGATGCCCCCATGCTCTACAACGGCGAGCGCATCGGCACGGGCCGGGGCGCGGCCGTGGACGTGGCCGTGGACCCGGTGGAGGGCACCAACCTGCTGGCTTACGGTCGACCCAACGCCATCGCCGTGGTCGGCCTGGCCCCGGCCGGGACCATGTTCAATCCGGGCCCGAGCTATTACATGAAAAAGCTCGTGGTCCCGGCAGCGGCCAGGGGCATGGTGGACTTGAACGCGCCCGTGGCCCACAACCTGGAAGTTACGGCCCAGGCCCTGGGCAAGAAAGTCGAAGATCTGGTGATCTTTGTCCTCGACAAGCCACGCCACAAGGATCTTATCGCTCAGATCCGCACCGCCGGAGCGCGCATCCAATTGCACACCGACGGCGATGTGGCAGGGGCGCTTATGGCCGTGGACCCGTCTTCCAACGTGGACATGATGTTCGGCACCGGCGGCACTCCCGAGGGGGTGCTCGCGGCCTGTGCCATCAAGGCCCTGGGCGGGGAGATTCTGGCCCGGTTCGATCCGCAGTCTGAGAACGAGAAAAAGAACGTGCTCGACTTCGGTCTTGATCTCAACCAGATCCTGACCACGGACACCCTCATCCGCGACGACAACGTCTTTTTCGCGGCCACGGGCATCTCCGGCGGCACATTCCTGGGCGGGGTGACCTACACCGGCAACGGCGCAACCACCCACTCCCTGGTCCTGCGCGGCAAGACCGGCACCATCCGTCGCATCACCTCCACCCACCAGTGGGTCAAGCTGATGCGCTTCTCGTCAATAAAGTACTAGCCAGACAAGCTCACAAAACATCAAGCGCCTCCCGCCGAAGCTCGGCCGGAGGCGCTTTTTCGTTTCATAATAGTCAAATTGCTCCTACTTCCCTACGCCCGCTGCATACGACAAAATCGCAACGAAGCTCAAGGTCCGGTACCGTCATGGTCTTGGGGCCCGTCGGCTGTCTGACTGAACCAGGCATCGTTTGTTGAATCGTTGCCTATGCGCACGCCCGCTTTCCCGTCCTGCACGCAACGATTCAACTCTACGAGGCCCGAGAAGGAGTTCCGGCGGGTCCCAAGACCATGACGGCACCGGGCCGCTTTCCGCAACGTGATTTCTTCCCTGCCAACATCAGGAAGTCCTAAAGCCCCCTGCTCTCAAACCAGCGGAAAACCCCAAGCACAACAGCGATAAACACGATTATCACGACCCACGGTGAGACACCCAGGGCCTCGGGCAACCCGATCTTGCCGAAGTCCGCCCAGGCGAGAACAGTGCTCTTGAAAAAGGGATACAGCTCCGCGTAGATGGCCGCACCTGCAACCATCCCGGCGATGGCGAAGATGGCGTGCCAGCGTCCTTCGCCCAGGGCCCCCACGGAGGTTCCCGGGCAGTAGCCCATGACCGCCCAGCCCGCGCCGAACAGGGCTCCGCCGACGAGGATAGCGCCCACGTTCATGGGCTTGTGGCTCATGGTGATGATACCCGCGTTGGACAGGATGGCCACCCCAATCATGCCCACCATGACGGCCGAGAGCATGAACTTCAAAATGGTCATGTCTTTCAGCAGCATGGCCCCGATCTGCTTCTCGAAGCGCAGCACCCGCCCCTTTTGCAACAGGAAGCCGAAAAGAATGCCGGTGACCAGTCCCAGAATCTGATCCGTGCCCATCATGACCTCCTTCCATAAATGAAAGCCGCCACGACTATGCCGACGGCAAAGAACATGGTCAGGGCAACCAGGCCGCTGACGGAAAGCTGCATCATGCCGCTCAGGCCGTGCCCGCTGGGGCAGCCGTCCGCCATGCGCGCGCCGATCATGGCCACAATGCCGCCGAGAAAGGCACCGACGGCGCGTTTTCCTACAGACGGACCGAAACGCTTTGCCCAGATCGGGGGCACGCTTTCGAGCTTGAAGCTCTTGTCCGTGGCGGAGGCGATGAGCGACCCGACAAATATCCCCAGCACCAGCATGAACTGCCAGTCGATCTTGATTTTTTGCTGGGTGAAATACTCATTGGCCTGCACGTGCTCGGGCACGATCTGCTGCTCGATGACGCCAGCGCCGCGCACGAAGGTGGTCGACGCCCCCAGATAGCTGGTTTTTCCGAGCCACGCGGTGGTGGCATAGGCCGAAAGGATGGCCAGCACACCGACCAGGGCTCCGGCAAGGTAAGGATTCCAACCACCGGAACCCTGTTTTTTCATTTGCATATGACAAACCTCCTGTTTGATATCCGCCACGATAGCGCAACAGAACAAGTCAACGCAAGCACATGCTGCAATGACGCAATATCTGGTTCAAGGTGATCCATATCTCGCAGCAAAAAACGTGTACATACAATTTTTTTGAAACGCAGCATTCACCACCAGCGCGCCCGAAGCACTGCTGGTGAGCAGGTTAATACGGATCAAATTGGTCCAAAATGCACTTCGCGCCCCCCCCTTGAACGGAAGAGACAACCACTATCACAGAGCCTGGCCTGCCAGGGCAATTCCAAGACCGGGTCACCCCGGCGCAGCCACCGTGTGTGCTTTGGGGCTTAAGGCGTGTCCATCATGTGCTCTGACCCTGCTTGGCCCTTTTCATGCCACCAAATCACTTGATTGTTCCATATTTCACATGTTAGCCTTTTTTATGAAAATGACCTTTATCACTTTGTCAGTACTTATTTTTTTGTCTGGGATCGTCTTGCTGACTGTGGCAACCCGCAGATTTGGCAAACCCAATCGCAACATTGATGTCAGCTTTGATGAGTTGAAAAATATGGAACTCAGGAATAGGAAATAATAGCCGCTGACCTGAACAGAGGCCGCCCCTTTTGCAAAAAGTCGCGCATCAAGGGTTACACTGCGCGAACCAAAAAATGTTTCGGAGCGCTCTCATGGAAGACATCATCCTGCGGCCCATCGGCATCATCCGCTCCCCTTTCACCGACCGCTCCAACATGCCCATTCAACCCTGCGGAGCCCGGGATGTCACCGGGCGGGTAGAAATCGATGCATCCCTGACCCCCGGCCTCAAGGACCTTGCCGGGTTTTCCCATATCTATCTGCTCTACCACTTCCACATGAGCCAGGGGTTCGACCTGACCGTGGTCCCGTTCATGGACCCGGCCAGTCGCGGCCTCTTTTCGACCCGCGCCCCCAGACGGCCCAACCAGATCGGCTTGTCCATCGTGCGTCTGGAACGGATAGAGGGAAATGTGCTGCACATTCTGGACGTGGACGTTCTCGACGGCACCCCTCTTCTAGACATCAAGCCCTACTTCAGAACTTTCGACGCCTTTCCCGAGGCCGTGTCGGGATGGGCCGAATCCCAGCAAGCCCAGGCGGACCAGGTCCGCTCGGATGAACGCTTCGTCAAGCCCTCAGCACAGCCCGAATAACTGTCCGCAGTGGTCGTCAGGCTGTAAATCATCTTGACACAGACGCGGCGAAAGCAATATTTTAGCAAATGAAGGGGAGTAGCTCCCAGAGACAAGGTCAACAACACTGGCGCTAAAACCGCTTGGCCTTGTTGTCGGATTCCACCGATGAGCAAGACCTTCAGCATGACAATCCATGCTGGAGGTCTTTTTTTGGCCTCCGCAAAACCCGAGGAGGTACGCCACATGTCCCAAGAGCAAGCCGAGAAGAAAAATCCTGCACTCCGTCACTACGGCAGCATTCGAGTGGGCCCCGCCGGCCATAACGAGGAGTGGTATCTGGGCCACCTTTGGGCCCGGCCAATACCGCTCTGTGCACGACACTCGCTGCTTCATATCTGATTCGTTGGAATTTTTATAACAGGAAGAGTAACCTTCATGCTGCTGCCAATCATTGCCATCGTTTTCGGCCTGCTTATGCTTGTGTGGAGCGCGGACCGCTTCATCGATGGCGCATCCGCCACCGCTCGCCATTACCACATGCCCCCCCTGCTCATCGGCATGGTCATCGTCGGATTCGGCACATCCGCTCCCGAAATGGTGGTTTCGGCCCTGGCCTCCATGCAGGGCAACCCAGGCATTGCCGTGGGGAACGCTTATGGCTCCAACATCACGAACATAGCGCTCATCCTGGGCGTGACCGCGATGATGAGGCCGATGGCGGTGCATTCACGCGTGCTGCGCATGGAACTGCCGATGCTCACCGGCATAACGCTGTTGGCGGGCTATCAACTGCTGGATGACGAGATCTCGCGTCTTGATGCCGTAATCCTGCTCTTGGTCTTCGCGACGCTCATGTTCTGGACGATCCGTCAAGGAATGCGCAAGAAGACAGACGCGCTTGGTATTGAAATCGAGCAGGAAATGGCGGACGGCGTGATGCCGCTGCGAAAGGCGGTGTTCTGGCTGGTTGTCGGACTGTGTCTGCTCGTAGCCAGTTCACGGATTCTGGTGTGGGGAGCCGTGGAAATCGCCCACGCCATGGGAGTCAGCGACCTGATCATCGGTTTGACCATCGTGGCGCTCGGCACCTCGCTGCCGGAGCTGGCTTCTTCTATCCTTGCCGCCCGCAAAGGCGAACACGACATCGCCCTGGGCAACATCCTTGGGTCCAACCTGTTCAATACCCTGGCGGTAGTCGGGATCGCCGGGAGCATTTCTCCCATGACGGTAGCCCCGGAAGTCTTCTCGCGCGACATCATGACCATGACGGTCTTGACCGCGTCACTGTTCATCTTCGGCTATGGCTTTCGCAAGCCGGGATCAGGCAGGATCAACCGCTTCGAGGGAACGCTCCTGCTGGCCGGCTACATCGGATACAACGCCTACCTGGCGCGCAGCGCCTTTGCCGGGTGATGGCGGAAACCCGCTGCCGGAGACAATTTCCGGCTCCCGTGCGCCATACGGAACAAAGCTGTGACCTGAACTCACACCGACTGGAACTCGCCCGGTGACGAACCTTGGGAACATAGCCCAAGCGGCTCAGCACGAGCCCGGTCAGGTGCCGGGCTCCGCCGGCTTCGTCATAGATGCCGTACAGCTTGCCGGCATTGCCGCCACCGTCGGAGAGCACAGGGAACGGCACGGTTTTGGCCGTGATCATTTTGACAACTCGTCATCGGCCCACATCTTGTGTACAAACATGCTATCTGTGCTCATAGACAGGGCCTGTACCCCATCTTGGAGAATTCATCATGCTTCTCGGCGACCTCAACATTTTGCAAATGATTTATTCCAAATAATCTGAAATATGCATGGATTAATGCAGACAGTTCCCGCGCTGAGCAAAGGTCACAAATGAATTTAGGAGAAAATGAATGGATATCGCTCTATTAGCATTCCTCATTGTACTCAACGGCGTGTTCGCCATGTCGGAGATAGCCCTAGTGACAGCGCGGAAAAGCCGCCTTCAGCGAATGGCTGATGACGGCGACAAGTCCGCTGTTGTCGCCATGCGTCTGGGGGAAGACCCCACGCAATTTCTCTCCACTGTCCAAATCGGGATCACCGCCATCGGCATCATGAACGGCATCGTGGGTGAAGCTGCGCTGGCTGGCCCTCTTGCCGGCGTGCTCACCCAACTTGGCCTTGACGGACAAACCAGTTCGATAACGGCAACCACCCTTGTCGTAGTGGTCATCACATACTTTACCATTGTTGTTGGCGAGTTGGTGCCGAAAAGAATTGGCCAATTCCATGCGGAGGGCATCGCAACTTTTATGGCCAAACCAATCTCGTTGCTGGCCGCCATATCACGCCCGTTTGTCTTCCTGCTCTCCATTTCCACTGACGGTCTGTTGCGACTTCTGGGGAAAAAGGAATTGGGCAGCGCCAACCTCACGGAAGAAGATATCCACTCCATGCTGGCCGAAGGATCGCAAGCGGGGCTGATTGAAAAGCAAGAGCATGAAATAATGCGCAATGTGTTCCGTCTGGATGATCGTCAAATCGCATCGCTGATGACGCCACGTAGCGAAATTATCTATCTTGACATAGACAAACCTTTGGAAAGCAGTCTGGAAAATCTGATGAATTCTGACCATTCAAGATATCCGGTTTGCCGTGGCGGATTACACGAAACTATTGGGATCATTACCGCAAAGAGATTGCTCAAACAACGTATCAGAGGTGAATCAAACAGCATTCAAGACTATCTCCAGCCCGCTATTTTTGTGCCGGAAACTCTTACAGGAATAAAATTGCTGGAGCAATTCCGCGAATCGGGCGTTCAGATGGTTTTTGTCATAGACGAATATGGAGAAATATTGGGTCTCATTACACTTCAGGATGTTATTGAAGTGCTCACAGGAGAGTTCAAACCACGCGACCCTGAAGATGTATGGGGTGTTCAGCGCCAAGATGGGTCATGGATTCTTGACGGCCTCATTCCTATCCCAGAACTCAAGGATCGACTCAATTTGAAAACCGTGCCCGAAGAGCACAAAGCACGGTACAACACGTTGAGCGGCATGATGATGTGGCTTATCGGCAGCGTTCCTCGCACGTGTGATGTGGCCGAGTGGGAAGGATGGAGGCTTGAAGTCATCGATCTGGACGGCAACAGGGTCGACAAGGTTCTAGCCAGCAGTTTAAAAAATTCAGAAACTCATAGTGAAGCATTGAAACCTGAACAAAAAGAATGCACTTAATATATCATTTTATTTTTTGAAGTATTTTCTTTCATAAGCCATGCAAGCCAAGGCGAGAAGCAAGAGGATAAGACCAAGTACAACGACTATTGCACGAGTTCCAAGCCATTGAATGAAAAAGAACGAAACAGCTATGGCGCCGGAAATGCTTCCCAAAGTCGAGATTGCATAAACACGACCAGCAGTTCGGCCTATTTCATCCAGTCCAGTGGCGCTCAACTTGATCACGAAAGGAGAAACCATCCCCATGAGCACCGACGGCACCAAGAAAAACAGCATGCTGATCAGGAGCACGGAAAACCGAAATTCAAGACCCAGATCCGCAATGTACTTGCCGACCGGCAGATAGACTAGCGGAAGGACCAGAATGCAAACCGCAGCAGACGCCAGTATCTTGGCCAGCACCACCAGGCTCGGACGTTTGTCAGCCTGGATGCCTCCGAGCCAGTAGCCGATACTGAGGGCCAGCAGAAAGACGCTGATCAGGCTTCCCCAGACATAAACTGAATTTCCGAAATAAGGGGCCAGTATCCGACTGGCTACAATTTCCAGCCCAAGCAATACTCCACCGGACAGAAAAGCCACGCTGTAGGCGAGGAGATCAAGGGGACGTGGCATGTTATTTCTCATCTTTCAAAAGGTTTACCGGCGCGTGATCATCGGTCAAAATTTTCGTACTGGCAGGCCAAGTCGGATTTGACTCGAAAAGGTTGTCGAACATACCCTTCAAATCGAGACGTTCCGGCTTGCGCGCGACTTCCAACTCCACGATCCTGCTACGGACCTCCTCGGGAGAGGGCAGGTTGCTTGGCGCGGCCACAATAATTCTGTTTGTCGACCACTTGCCTATATAATGATGAAAACCTCCGAAAACCGCGTGGTATGTTGCCGATTCACGATCGGCAAGGGCCTGATTGGTCCAGGTGTTTGAGCAGACTACGCCGCCCGGCGAGAGCCGCTCACGGACAATCTCCAGAAACTCGCGCGTAGTCAGATGGAAAGGAATATAGCCACCATGATAGGCGTCGAGTAAAATCACATCAAACTGCTCTGTCGTGCGTCGCAGCCAGCGACGGGCATCCTCCACCACAAGCTTCATCTTTGCGTCTTCCGCATAACCGAAATACTGCCTCGCCATTGCTACGATCTCGGGGTCGAATTCAACATTCGTGATTTCCGCATCGGGATAGATCATCCTGAGAGTGCGAGTGACAGTTCCGCCCCCAAGTCCTACCACGAGAATTTTTTTCGGCGCATCCACATAGCCCGACACCAGCATCATCATTCCCGTGTACTCATAAACATGTCGATACGGATCATTCAGATCCATGGCACTCGACCTGTCCAACAGCGACCCAACATGCATCCTACGTATTCCATTAGCCTCAGAGATATAAATAGTCTGATACGGAGATTCCTTCTCATGAATAATATCACCAGATGTCGGCAGCAGATACAAAGAAACAATTGATACTAAAAAAATAATTGCAACAAAAAATAAAACAAATCGCGTCAAATATTTTTTCATCTCACACCATTTTAAATATCAAAGTTGTTCTGCGGCAAACGATGGGTAAGTATTCTTTCGTACGACAATTTAACACTTGGAACTGAAGAAGGATTCTTGATGTCCTCATCCTGAAAGTCCTGCCATTGCCCCTTTTTGACTTTCGAAGTGGTAAACGCGTTGCGCTCCCATGTCCAGCGAACCTGTCACCAAGCCGCGTAGTCTGGCCGAACCGGACACAGTCAACATACTTGAAAGTCGGGCTCCGCGTCTGCGTTGACAAAAACGTGCATCAGATGTCCCGGAACATGCAGAGCGACCGTCTCACCCTCCGGAAACGCCGAAACGCACGGAACCCTGGCATGAAGGTGCACGTCGTTTCCCGTCGATCTGTCCGGCAC
>Ga0180017_100125_pt1 | contig 30966 bp, 34 predicted proteins | sample KR46_S_MetaG_FD_129674 | JGI IMG/M metagenome (GOLD analysis project Ga0180017, IMG submission 129674) | Groundwater microbial communities from the Olkiluoto Island deep subsurface site, Finland - KR46_S_MetaG | ecosystem: Environmental > Aquatic > Deep subsurface > Groundwater | place: Finland...
GGAGCAGCAGGGACGGGTGTACGGGATCGTGATGCGGGAAAACAGTGCTGAGATGCTCGCGGAGCTGAAGAAGCACGATCCTCTGCTGTTGGAAACCATCGATATGTCCCTGGAGGACATCTTTATCTACCGGATGGGAGGGCTTGGCTATGAATTCAGTGACATTATTGCCCAATAAGACCCTGCTTTGGAAAGAATGCAGAAACGGCTGGGTCTTCTTCAGCTTGCTGTTTGTCTACATCACTTTTGTCAGCAGTTACACCATGCTTACCGAACTGTCTAGGTATAAATCCGCTCTGGCTGATGGCTGGATTTACCCGATAATGGTCACCGGAGACCTGTTGGCCTTTCACAAACCTGAACTGGGGCTATTCTTCACACTTTTGGTGGTTGTAATGGCTGCCGTGATGATCGGCCAGGAACGTGATCAGGGAACCTTCGGCCTGCTGCTGGCCATGCCCTACTCTCGGCGTGAAGTCCTCTACCATAAGTTTCTGCTCGGCCTGGGCATAATCGTGGCGGCCTTCGGCGTCAACGCCCTGGTAATGTCGGGGCTGTACTGGGGTCACCCCGGGGTTCCGATCCCCTTTGAAGTGGCGGACATCTGGGCGTGGGCGCTGCGTAATATGGTGGTGTTGGCCTTCGTATTCGCTTTTACGGTGCTGATCTCCACTTTAAGCGGTACCAGCGTCGGAAACGGGATATTGTCGATGATCTTCCTGTTTTTCCCGATCGGGGTGACTGGTCTGATTGTGGCTAACCTGGAATTATGGCAGGTGCACAACTACGAGATCACTGCCAACCTGCTACACATCGGGACGCTCCTGACCGTGCCAAGCTATATCATTGATCGGAATATCATCCACTCCTATCCATTGGCTTATATGTATACGGTTCTAATTTTAATTACCTTGGGTACCTACCAACTGGCCCAGTACCTGTTTGCCCGCAATCCGATGGAGCACAACGGCGAGGTGCTCATGTTTAGCGGATTTGAGTGGTTCTTTAAACTTGGTGTGGCTGTCTGTTTTGCCCTTCTGGTGGTACCGATTGCCCTTTTGGTGGTACCGATAGGGACCTATCGGTCGGGCTTGGAACCTGCAGTCGGGGTCATCTACTACCTGGTGGCCGGCGGTATATTCTGGGTGCTCGTCACCTTGTTAATCAAGTGGCGGCGGAAGGCCTAGAGATTCCGGTACCGGATTTACATAAAACAAAGGGTAAATCAAAAAGAAGCAGGCACTGTTCGAACAGCAGCCTGCTTCTTTTCTGTAGCAGATTTCTTGTTTACTACCCGGCCATCTTCCGGCACTCAGCAGCGCATTCCCGGCAAATCCGGGCACATTCTTGACAATGGTCGTCTTTGAACATTTCGCATTCCTTGGCGCAGGCGTCGCAAATCTGAGCACACAAGCCGCACAGCGGTTTGGCGAAGTCACTGTTCCGAGCCATGTACTGAACAGCCTGGAGGCAAATTTCGGCGCAATCGTTCAGCGTCTTCACACACTTGTCCCTGGCTTTCACGTCCGGTTCTTCAAGACAGGCCGTAAAGCATTCTTCACAGGCCCTGGCGCACTTAACGCAGAGGTCGATACAGTGATCCATGGTTTTTGGAGCTTTGGCTAGAACACCCATTCTATACACCTCCTATTCTTTGTTCGGTTTTTAATCCAAGTTCCGGTTCTATCTGACCCGGGCGGTTCGAAACACCCCGAACCGATTGATGATGTATGCCGTCACCAAACCGTATACCGAGAAGTTGACGATGTGAAACAGGGTGGTTAAACCGCTTGCTCGGAGTTCCGGGGCAACATTTAGTACCCGAAGTACAACTGCCATACCCGCCAAGAGCATCAACCCTGCCAAGGCCAGGCCCTTGAGCCACCAGTAGTCCTTTCCCGCAAAGCGCATGAAATAGGCGAGAAGAACACCTCCGCCCGCCCCAATCATGAAATGGGTTGCAAAACTCACTAATTGCCCCGTAGTAGTAGCGAGTAGTGCCGGGTTAAGGAGCAGTGCCCCCGACACTTCCATGCTGGTCATATTGATCAGGCCCAGCGCATGTTCCGCTGTAGCGAACAAATGCATAATGATGGTACCAGCTATGCCAGCAATAGCGCCAATGGCCAAAGTGTCTCTCAAGACAGAGTACCGCCTTCCGTTGTGATTGCAGCAATCGCCTCAGGTTTGCCTGAAAGAATACCCAAGAAAGTGCGGTTCTATGCAGTAGCACAAGTAGAGGAGTGCTCTGAATAGCACTATCTGGGTCAGGTCAGAATCATGTGTTTTCAGGTGATTTTGAACGGCGTACAGTGGACATCATAAGGACAATCTAGGCACAGGACGTGAAGTATATGGTACAATCGCTTAAGTCTGGAAATAGTATCTGGATTGTGGGATCGCTTGCACTTGCCATCCTGACCGGACTAGTGCTGGTCACGGCGTTGCGTGGATCCTTTCGCCCTTTCGGTTTCTTGATGGAAACGCTTTTACTTATCGTTATCGCGGTCGGGGTCCTGTATCTGTTGATCCTGTACAAGAGGCCCGGCCGCGGCCCAGCGTCCGAAAATGTGGATGACGTGCTGAGGGTGGCTAGGGCGAATCTTGATCAAGGTGAGCTCTGTGAAGAAGAATACCGCCGTATCAAAGAAAACACAGAAGACTGACCGAACCTGGATACCGGGAGGCGTCCTATGACCCGAGAAGATGGTGTGCCTGAACCAGTAAAAGAGGCGGCAGCCACCAGAACCCTCCGTCTTAAGGTGGAGGGAGTGAGTTGCGCTTCCTGCGTGCGGCGGATCGAGCAGGCACTGGCCAAGGTTCCCGGCGTGGCCGAGGCCAATTTAAATCTCGCTACCGAGAAAGCCACCGTGACCTACGATCCGACTCTGGTCAAAGAGGAAGAACTGATGGAGGCGGTGTCGGCGGCTGGGTACAAGGCTTCCTTGGCCGAGCACAAACGAATCAGTTTCCCGATCCGGGGGATGAGTTGCGCCTCTTGCGTCCGTCGTGTGGAGACCGTCCTTTCAGGAATGGACGGGGTGCACCGGGCGGACATCAACTTCGCTACCGAAAAGGCCACCGTGCAGTATGATCCGTCCCTGGTTTCCGTGGCTGACCTGCAGCAGGCCGTCCGTGAGGCCGGCTACCAGGTGGAGGCCCTCGAACAGCAGGAGGATGAGGACCGGGAGCGGTCCGCCCGTGAACGGGCCCTGCACCGTTTGACCCTGGACTTTGCCGTCGGTGCCTTTTTCACGACCGTAGTCCTGATCGGCAGCATGCCCCACATGTACCCGCCCTGGGGCCATTTTGTACCGGACTTTCTGACTGCCCCCCTGGTACTTCTGCTCCTCACTGCACCCGTACAGTTTGGCTCTGGCTGGCGTTTCTACGTCGGCGGTTATGCGGCACTGCGCCACGGTGCGGCGGACATGAACGTGCTGGTGGCCTTGGGCACCACCACCGCCTGGGCCTATAGTGCGGCGATGACACTCTTCCCGGGTTTCCTGACGGGACTCGGTTTCCCGTATCAGCTCTACTACGACGTCGCCACCGTGATCACCACCCTGATCCTGCTGGGCCGCCTGCTGGAATCCCGCGCCCGGGGTAAGACCTCCGAGGCCATCCGCAAGCTGATTGGCCTGCAGGCCAAGACCGCCCGGGTGGTCCGGGACGGGGTGGATGTGGACATCCTGATCGAGGAAGTGGTCGTGGGTGATACCATCCGCGTGCGCCCCGGGGAGAAGATCCCGGTAGACGGGATCGTCATTTCAGGCCGTTCGACAGTGGATGAGTCCATGCTGACCGGAGAAAGTATCCCTGTTGAAAAAGAAGCGGATGATGAGGTCGTTGGAGCTACCATCAACAAGACAGGCACTTTCACCTTCAAGGCCACCAAGGTGGGCCGGGACACCGTGTTGGCCCAGATTATCCAGTTGGTCGAGGAGGCTCAGGGCTCAAAAGCGCCGATCCAGCACCTGGTCGATGTGGTTGCCGCCTATTTTGTCCCCGCGGTGGTCGCTACCGCCACACTCAGCTTCGTGCTGTGGTCCATCTTCGGCCCTCCGCCAGCCTTGATCTTCGCTCTGACCACCTTCATTGCAGTCCTGATTATCGCCTGCCCTTGCGCTTTGGGTCTGGCCACGCCGACGGCGATTCAGGTCGGAACCGGCAAGGGAGCGGAAAATGGTATCCTGTTCAAGGGCTCGGAGAGTCTGGAAACTGCCCATCGGGTCCAGACGGTGGTGTTTGATAAGACCGGTACCCTGACCAAAGGCAAGCCCTCCCTGACCGATGTGGTTCCACGGGGCGGTTTTGCCGAAGAGGACATCCTGCGGTGGGTGGCGTCCGTGGAATCCCGGTCGGAGCACCCGCTGGGCGAGGCGATCGTGACAGCAGCCGGGGAGCGCGGCCTTAAGCTGGCCGAACCGGATGAGTTTGAGGCGATACCCGGTCACGGGGTGCGCGCCCGGGTAGACGGTCATGAAGTGTTTATCGGGAATCGGAGGTTGATGGCCGACCGCGGGATCGGGATCGAAGACCTGGAGAAGACTGCCGAAGAACTGTCCAACGAAGGGAAGACGCCCGTGTTCGTGGCTGTGGACGACCGGAGCGCGGGCATTGTGGCCGTCGCCGATACGTTAAAGGAAAACTCAGCAAATGCCGTGAAGGAACTGCAAAGGCTGGGGATCGAAGTGATTATGATAACGGGCGATAACCGGCGCACCGCAGAGGCTATCGCCAAAAAGGTGGGCATCGACAGGGTGTTGGCGGAGGTGCTGCCCGAGCACAAGGCTCAGGAAGTGAAACGGCTGCAGGATGAAGGGAAGATCGTGGCCATGGTCGGCGACGGCCTTAACGACGCACCCGCTCTAGCCCAGGCGAACGTCGGGGTGGCCATCGGTACTGGTACGGATGTGGCCATGGAGGCGTCCGACGTGACGCTGATCACCGGCGACCTGCGGGGCGTGGTTACCGCCCTCAGGCTTTCGAAGGCGACCATCGGCATGATCAGACAAAACCTCTTCTGGGCCTTTGCCTACAACATCGTACTCATCCCGGTAGCGGCCGGAGTGCTCTATCCCCTGTACGGCATCCTGCTAAACCCCATGCTCGCGGCTGCGGCCATGGCCTTCAGTTCCATCTCCGTCGTGATGAATTCCCTGCGCCTGCGCTGGTTCAAGGCGGTGGAATTCTAAGTCATTCACTCACCTTGAGCGGCTCTCATCCTCCCATGATTTACCGGGCAAGCAAGAACCGTCCCCACTTGCTCAAGCAAGAACCGTCCCCACTTGCTCCGGGCAAGCAAGAACCGTCCCCACTTGCTCCCACTTGCTCCTTGCTCCGGCGCACCTGCAGGTGCTTTTGCAAAAGCATGTTAAAAAAAGTCGGCGTGCTTCTGGCAGGAATGCTTATCGGTCACGGCGAATTCTTACCGAATCATCTGAACATTTGCGACCCCAGGGGAGTAAGCGAGGGATGGGAACTCGCCGGCCAGTTTCACCGAAGGCGGTAAAAAACAGATCGCAAGGATTCTTGAAGACAGTGTCCTGGATTCTGTCAAGGATAGGAGATGTCAGAAACGTTTAAGTGTTTGCGGGATGGGTAAATACTCCTGATTTAAGCACGAGGTAGAGCTCTTGTTTCTGTCTCTTGTCAAATGCTGGTTTCACAATAGGGGGTTAAGGTGATGGGCGAGAAGGAAGCCGGGCAAGCCCGTTTTCCGGAGCCGACTAGAAAGGGCGAGATAATCCTAAGACTGTCGGAATTTGAGTTCCCGCCTATGCAGGACGTGCTCCTGACGGGAAGAAAAGCACCGATCGGCCCGGAAGCCGTAAGGAGGATGGTGGAGGCGCTTTCGCCGGAGCAGTATGAGATTATCCGCCTGGAGCATCCGTTGTTCGACGCCGTGGTCCTAAAAAAATCTTTGCTTAAACTCCTTCCCAGGGAGAAACTCTTGCCGATCATCCTGGAAGAAGGGGAGAGGGTGGCGACCGAGAACACCATTGTCAAGGTGCATGTCAGCGTTATTATCCATGTGTCCCGGGCGGTGGAGCTTTGATGCGCGTGCAAGACATAATGAGTCAGCCGCTCGTGACCATTTCTTCTGACTGGTCCGTCCGGGATGCGGTTGAGCTGATGGACCGGATGAAAATCGGGAGTTTGCCGGTTGTGGAGGACGAGCGGCTTGTTGGCATCGTTACTTCCCGGGATGTGAGAGGTGCCCACCCCAACCGGCTGGTGGCCGATGTCATGAGGATGGACGTGGTAACCGTTACGCCGGAGAGTTCTCTTTGGGAAGCGAAGGAACTCTTGGAGCAACACGGTATCGAACGTCTGGTTTTAGTGGAGCGAGACTCTCCGGTGGGTATCGTGACGAAGTCACGCCTTTATGCCGAACTCGGTAAACACGTCGACAGCCTGACAGGCCTTGAGCGGGCGGGGTTGCTGCAGAGAAAAGCGGCGGAGTTACTCAAGCAAGGCGAAGAGATCGCCGTCATTTTCCTTGACCTCGATGATTTTGGCGTTATCGACAAAGAGTACGGGCACGTTTTCGGTGATGAAATCCTGATGCTGGTGGCGAAGACCTTGAGAGGCTTGATGACAGACGATGTGGACAGCCTGTGCCGTTATGCAGGCGACGAGTTCGGCGTTGTAACCGCCAGGCCCTTGGACGAAGCAAAACAGCTCGCGCTGCGCATGGTCACCGCGCTCAGGACGGAAAGTTGGCCGCGTGACGTCAAGGTGACGGGGTCCGCCGGTGTGGCAGGTGGACGGCGACAGCCTGGGCGCCAGACAGGGAACGAAATCTGCACCGTAAGCGACCTTATCAACATGGCCAGCATTGCATCCACATCCGCGAAGAAAGACGGAAAGCCGGTAGTCGTAGCCGGGAAGGTGGAACTCACCGAAGAGGTTTCCTAGTACTACGAGGCATCACCAACGATGTACACGTTTGGCAGGGCGACGTAGAGATTTTGCCTCCGGATTATCCGGGTCGTGGTCGGCCACGGAAATATCCAGTTGAATTACCTTCAGATGACAGTGTGCTGGAAGTCGCAAAAAACCTGCCGGATGATTCTTGGCTCCAGATCACTTGGCGGGAAGGCAAGAAAGGACCGATGACCGGTCGTTTTGCGGCAGTCCGGGTCCGAAGAGATCATCCAAGACTAGAAACAGCCTAGATAGTGTGTCCAGATTTTGGGGCGATCCAGTTCCGCAGCCAGCCCCTTGACTATCGGGTCGAGGTACTGCCGATCCAATTGGTCTGCTTGTTGCCGGATGATCCCTTCTACATCCTTGAGATCTTGGGTACGTTCCGAGATAATCTTGTGGATGATCAGGTCTTCGGGTCTACATATCCTGACTGGTACACCGTGAATCCTGCGAATGGCGGCTCGGTCTATGGCCTTCTTCTCATAGGGTAACTGGGCAAAGACCATGTCGACTCGAAACCCATTGGGGACCTTAGCTGGGAGTACCCTGGTTTGGTTCACGAAGTCCACGGGGTCATCCACCAGGACTTCAAATTCCTTTGCAATACTCGGCACCAAGAGCTGTAAATGATCCTCATCAACCCAGACCGAAATGTCGACGTCAATGGTGGCGGGCGGTACGCCCCATACCAGATTGGCAATACCGTCGATGACCATGTAGGGTACGCCGTTGTCATCAAGAAATCTGACTACCTGGATTAGAGTTCGCTCAAGACCGGTCACATAGACCCGTTCCTTTCAGCCGCTTGTGCATCAGCCGCACCCGCTGTCCGACCTCGGAGACACTGTCTTTGTCGGTAATCGGCCTGCCCCCGCTGCTTACCCATAGATCAGCTAGCTCCCCCACCATCCGGAGACGCGTCGATGCATCGCCGTCCGGTTGCTGGGTGCGTTCCCATTCCGCGAACTGCCGCCATTGCCGCTGTTTTTGCGTCCACCGCTGATGGTCCATTGGATTCACCTCAGGATTATTATACCACGAGGATACCGCAGATCACATTCTGCAGATTTGGTGAGACAGGCTCTGAATAACACCTGCAAGCAGGGACACAATTAGTTCCAAAGCCTGTGAACTTTCGGAGGGGATACTCATTAAGATCGAGTGGTATGTACCATCACTGGGTACACCAACCGTGGCCTTCGCGGAGTACGGGCTGATCCTGAACCCCGCCGCTTTCAGGGTTCTGAATGAACCGGCGGGCGTACGCCTGGGATACGACCGGGCCCGCCGGTGGATCGTGATGCAGGCTTTGTTTGGGGAAGAGGATCAGATCAAGCAGCAGGAAGGCATTCCGGTCCGGGGCAGGGACGGCAGTTTCCGCGTTAACGGACGTGATTTTGCACGCTTCGTGTACCGGTATCACCCCGAGCTGCGACCCGGCAACCGGGCGGTCCGTTATCTGGCCTGGATCACTGAAGACGACGGGTTGCTGGTGGTGGACATGAACCAGCCATTGGACCCCGCACGCTCTGGTGTCGGCCAGACGGAGTCCGCCGACACCGATGTTCCCCTGTGGGCCCAAACCACAGCTGATTTGTTTCAAGAAACCACCGAAATCAGCTGATACGTTTAACGGTGATCTGCCACCAGCTTTATCCGATATCGACACCAGAACAACCGCGAATCAGCGGTTTTCTTTTTGGCCGATTCCTCAGATAGGCGTTGACACTCCTGGGATACGAACCTATGATAACCAAATAGACAGTGAATAAAAGGATCTAATTGGGGGTACGGAACAATGATCCGCCGGTGTAACGACAGTGAGTTTGAAACGGTTTGGGCGATTATCAATGCCGGTGCCAGGGCCTATGCGGGGGTGATTCCGGAAGACCGTTACGAGGAACCGTACATGTCCTGCGAGAAGCTGCGGCACGAGATGGAGGCCGGTGTGGTGTTCTGGGGCTGCGACAATGAAGACGGTCTGGCCGGGGTCATGGGCATCCAGTACGTGGGCGACGTGACCTTGATCAGGCACGCCTACGTGCGCCCGTCCGCACAGAAGCAGGGCATCGGTGGGAAACTCTTGTCCTTCCTGCGTGAGCAGACCTCAAGGCCGGTGCTGATCGGTACCTGGGGGGACGCTTACTGGGCGGTCCGCTTCTACGAGAAACACGGGTTCCGCCTCGTCTCTCCGGAGGAGAAGGTATTCCTGCTGCACCGGTACTGGTCGATTCCGGAGCGCCAGGTGGAGACCTCCGTCGTCCTGGCGGACGAGGGATACTTCGGGGGATCTGATTAGACTAAGGAGGGCGGTCAGGCTTCGGCTTTAAATACTCAATTGGATAGCATTCGCCTCATCAATCGCGTTCTTCCCGGAACGCGGTTTTTTATTTGTCCAAACCGAATCCCCGGTTCTTGTGTCATGTAAATAGAGGGATAAGGCAGGCAATTAAAGGAAAATGGCGGTTTCTGTCAAATTGTACATATATGGATAGAGGGGCTGCTGCAGAAAACCATGAGGCCGTCAGGCTTCTATTTGAATTGTTCGCGCCGAAGGTTCTGGCTGCGGCTTTCTTTGTCATCCGCGACAGGGAGCTAGCTGAGGATATTATGCAGGACACCTTCCTGACCGCAATGCACAAACTGCACCAGTTGCATGACCGGGAGAAGGCCGGGGCTTGGCTGACCCGCATCGCCATCAACAAGGCTCACAGCGAGATGCGCAAGAAGAACCGGGCCACCGTCGCCGATCCCTGCGTGGCAGTGCCTGATGATACCGATCAGGCGTTGCTTATCGAGGAAGATGCCAAGCGTCTGCACCAAGCGATGGAACAGTTGAATGCGGACCACAAGCTAGTTCTGCACATGAAACCATGGTACGGGTTTCCCCAGTGGCGGTCCGCGGTGTCGAGGCAACGCTTCTTGAACGGGACACGGACGGTTGGGTCAGTCTGTCCTGGCAGGATGAAGGTATCTATTACGCGATCTCAGGCCGGATGTCGCCGGAGCAGGTCCGGCAGATGGCTGAGTCCCTGCAAGAAGCCTAGATAGGTGGTGTATCTTACGTGACCGAAAATGAAAAGCACACCGGCGGGGCTGTAGCTTTGGATGAGAATCAGGCTTCGAAGGATCAGGCCCCAGCTGAAGCACTTTGGGAGCGCTTCCTGGCTGCCAGGGCGGGAGCGGTGCAACACCGACGGAGGCGGGTGCGATCACGTTTGCTGCGTTCAAGTACAGCATTTCCATACTTACTGGGACAAGGATGAGCGATTAACTCCGCTTGCTGAGGACGAAAGGCACTTGATTCGCAGACAACTGCGGTGGGTGGTGCAGGAACTGGATTACCTGGAATTTAACGAACTGGTGAGAAATCGACTGCTCTACCAGGAGGCCGTTCGGAACGGTCATCAGGTCTCCCTGGATGAAGCGCACCGAATTCAGGAGGAGCGGGATGATCTGTGGAAATCAATGCTGGGAAGTGCGGACGAACCGGAACGCTACCAGCAATACTTGAAACTGGAGAAAGAAATCTACGGATACCGTTCCAGAGAGAACTGGCAGAAATCCGGGCTCCCGCAGATTGCTGAATCTGAGTCTATTCTCGGTTTGAAACAACAGTTCAACGTTAAGCTCAGTCTGCAGTACCCCGACGTTCAGGGCCGGGACTTCTTGCTGCTCAGCGAAAACGCCTGGGAAGACTACACCGAGTACCTGCTCCGGCAGGCGGACATCGAGATTCGTAAGGGCGGCTTTGAACTTGAGTTCTTCGGAGAAGAGTGGCCCCACGGTAGATTGGACCTCAGCGGAAAGTAAACACGGATTAGCCGTCACCGGTAGCGGATCTTTCTACTGTTCCTGGTCTGGAAGATACATGAGACGCAGGAGTCGATGGACCGTAGGCTGGCAGAGATTGTGGGATACCTAAAGAACGGCACCGGAGAATCTCCTGAAAAGGAAGACCGGGAAAGAAAGGGGGAGGACGCGAGTGTTCGATTATGGCCACTCGTCTGCATAGGGAGTACGCTATGATCAGCGGATCGGTAATCTAAGAAAGGGAGGGGACGGCGATGAAGGTGGTCGTGACAGGGGGGACAGGGTTCATCGGTAGACCCCTGGTTTCTTCCTTTGTGGCGCAAGGTGCAGACGTTACGGTGTTAACCCGGAGCGGAACCCAGCGTCTCCCTGAAGGTGCGCACGGTGTGGTGTGGATGCCCGGGGACGTAGCAAACAAGAGAAATCGGTCAAGTAACGAACCGGACGTCACCTGGTATAAGGCGCTCGACGGTGCTGATGCGGTTGTGCATCTGGCCGGGGAACCGATTGCGGCGAAGCGCTGGACTGCCGCCCAGAAGACGCTGATCCGGGACAGCCGGGTACTAAGCACCAGAGCACTCGTTGAAGCTTTGGGTCATACGGAACGGAAGCCCCGTGTCTTGATCAGTTGTTCGGCCATCGGGTACTACGGGCCACGCGGGGATGAAGAGGTCACGGAAGCGGATGCCCCCGGCAATGACTTTTTGAGTGGGGTCTGCGCAGCGTGGGAACAGGAAGCCCGACGGGCCGAAGAGTTGGGCATTCGGGTGGTTCTCTTACGTAATGGGCTCGTTTTGGAAAAAGACGGCGGGGCACTTCCTAAGATGCTGTTGCCCTTTCGCTGGTTCGTTGGCGGACCGACCGGTTCGGGTCGGCAGTGGATGTCGTGGATCCACCGTAAGGATCTGATCGGCCTGATTTATTATCTAATTAAGCATGCTGGAGCCCGTGGACCGGTTAATGCTGTCGCCCCAAACCCCGTAACCAACCTCAGTTTCAGCCGGAGCATCGGGCGGGTGATGGGCCGTCCATCCCTGGTTCCAGTGCCGGGTCCGTTTCTGCGCCTGGCATTGGGAGAAATGGCTGAAGCATTGCTTCTCACTGGCCAACGTGTGCTTCCAGTCCGGGCCCTTGAGTCCGGATTCAGTTATCAATACCCGGATTTGGAGCCGGCCCTGCAATCCATTTTGGGGTATAGTACATAATACGTTGGACTAATTCGGAAGGGTGAATTGGCCTTGATGACGCCTCTGCTGGCTCTGGCTCCAATAGGTGTCGGTTATTGTTAATAAATGGTACCTAGGGCTCTGCTGTTACATATGCTGGGCACAACGCACAATAGGAGGTGCTCAATATATGCGTTATACGGTTAGAGCGGGAGACACGGTTGCTAGCATCGCTCAACGCTTCAGAGTGGATGTCGATGACGTGCTGCGGCTTAACCCTTCGATTAGGACCGTCCATGACCGTCTTGTGGTTGGTGTGGTAATCATTATTCCGGCCGCAGTCGTGGTAGACTGCCCGGTCCCGGAACCGGTGATGGAACGGATTGTTCCGGCTGGGGCCGGCGTGACGGTGAGGATTGTCAGGCTGAGCAGGCGGCGCATCCCAGAACGAGTGCTGGTGTGCCGGGTCCGTGGAACGAGAGTGATCTGCAGCATCGTGGTAATCCGGTTTGGGTGTGACCGGGGATGGCGCGTTATCTACCGGCGCGACAACGTCGGCTATCCCATCGATTTTCTCAGCACCGGAAGCATGCTGGGCGATGATCGGGAGCAGGTAGTGATCGGCGGCGCTGTGGTGACCAGAAACAACCCCGGTCTGTGCTACACGGTTCTGGGCTGTCAGGGTGAAGAGGTGGTTGAGCTAATGGATCGCCTTGACCGGCCGGTAGAATACCACTCGGCCCAGATTGAAGGGGGTCGACTGGTACTGAGTTCGCAGACCGGTCAGACCATGTATGCCTGGAACGGCTCAAGTATGGTGTTGAGCCGGTAATCCGGGCACCACTGAAGAGGAACACAGCGGTTAACAAGTCCATCGCAGAGTCAGCGGTCAGGCCTAACGAAGCGGCACCCTGAAAGGGGAAGCCGCTTTTCGTCGTTCGTTCCCCGGCCCTATGTATAGCAAAAGGTAATCGCCTTAATAGAGGAATGTAATGAATCTGTGTAGAAACCAAGCGAAAACCGACAACGGTTGTTTGAAAGGGGTAAACGAGCAGTGATTAAAGCATTTGAAGTCTTTGATACAATGCGTACCGCCAACGCCGGACGGCTGAAGGAGGCCCGGGAGCAAGGAAAGAAATTCGTCGGGACCTACTGTACATTTTGCCCGGAGGAGTTGATCATTGCGGCTGGTGCCGCCCCCTTTGGCCTCTGCGGTACAAAGGAAGACCCGATCGCTTCTGCGGAGCAGGTCTTACCCCGTAATCTTTGTCCACTCATCAAGTCATCCTACGGATTCGCTGCGACCGGTACTTGCCCCTATTTTCAGGCCTCAGACCTGATCATTGGTGAGACTACCTGTGACGGAAAAAAGAAGATGTTCGAAGTCATGAACGACCTCAAGCCGGTTCATGTGATGCAGCTGCCGCACGATCCGGAAGCGGCGGCCTCGCTGGACTTGTGGAAGTCCGAGCTGAACCGCCTTAAAGACAGACTCGAAGAAGTGTTTCAAACCGAGATTACCGAAGACAAGCTACGCGCGGCGATGCGCCTGAAGAATCGGGAGACCACCGCCAAGAGGCGGGTGCACGATCTGAACCAGCGCGTCCCGGCAGTGATTTCGGGAATCCAGGTGCTGACTGTGACCTGGATGAGCGGTTTTGCGCTTAACAAGGAGGAAATCATTGAGGCGCTCGAGGCGTATGTTGACGAAGCGCTGGTCAAGGCGGATGAGGGCCTGGCCTTTGGTGACCAGAATACTCCGCGAATCCTGGTAACCGGGGTTCCGGTTGGATTAGGGAGCGAAAAAGTGCTTCGGTTGGTTGAGGATAACGGCGGGGCGGTTGTGGGTCTGGAGAACTGTACTGGTTACAAAACGTTGCGCCTGATGACCGACCCAGATGCGGCTGATCCGATGGAGGCCTTGGCCCGGAAATACCTCGGAATTCCCTGCTCCTGCATGAGTCCGAACAAAGGCCGGATGGAGCTTCTTTCCGACATGATTACCGATTTCACGGTAGACGGGGTGATCGACCTCACCTGGCAGGCTTGCCACACCTATAACATCGAGTCATACACAGTGGCGGAACTGGTTAAGCAGAAACATAACCTGCCGTTCCTGCAGCTTGAAACCGACTACTCACAGAGTGACGTCCAAACCCTGAACGTACGCATTGCGGCCTTTATGGAGATGATTCAAAAGTAAGGAACGTAAGATTAACCCGGGGCAGGTGTCTTAACAGTGTTCACCGTCGGAATCGACATCGGATCGGTTGCCACTAAAGCAGTTCTGCTGAATCAGACCGAAATTCATCGGATTGTTTATCCTACCGGCTGGAGCCCGCGACAGGCCGGACGGCAAGCCTACGAAGAGGTGCTGAAACGTGGTGCCTGCGCCCCTGAAGAGATCGGGTGCGTGGTCGCGACCGGCTACGGCCGGGTTTCCCTCGATTTCGCCGACCGCAGTGTGACCGAAATCAGCTGTCACGCCCGGGGTGCGCACTATCTCCGCCCTGGAGTGTCACTGGTGATCGACATTGGCGGTCAGGACAGTAAGGTGATCCGGGTTAACGGATCCGGTCGTGTTGAGGACTTCATTATGAATGATAAGTGTGCAGCCGGAACCGGGCGGTTTCTGCAGGTGATGGCGAATGCCCTGGGGTGCGATGTGGATGAACTGGGGGCAATGATCTCCGACGGGGAGCCGGCCAAGATCAACAGTATGTGTACTGTTTTTGCGGAATCAGAAGTGATCGGTCTGCTCGCCGAAGGGGTGCCGAAGGAGCTGATCGTGGAGGGTCTGCACCGCTCCATCGCCCGGCGGGTGGCTGCGATGGCGGCCCGAATGGGGCAGCCCCCGATGGTAGTGTTCACGGGAGGGGTGGCCCGGAACCAGGGAGTATGCCGCGCGTTGGAGGCGGAACTGGGTGTGCCCGTGGAAGTACCTGATCTGTGCCAGTATACGGGCGCCATTGGTGCTGCCCTCATCGGACGTGACAAAGTCAGGAGTACCTAATTAATAATTCGGTTCCAAAGCAACCCTGCCGTAAGTACCCGGCAGGGTTTTTCTTTGTTAATGCAAAGTCTTTTTTGATGCTAAGAGGAGTTGTTTATGCGGGCTTTGTAATACTCCCGGCCCGGTGAGGAATCCTAAGGGATAATGAAGGAGCAGCATTATCATTTAACGAGGGTTCTAGTCCTGTATCTCTTATTGTTGGCCTTGGCAACGACCGGGTTGTCCGGTTGCGGTGACGGTGCATTTGATCTGCATCGGGGCGAAGCAGAGTTCAGCGGTGAGGCCGGGGGAAGCGAGGAACTGGACTGGCTGAACGACCTGAGCATTCCGGCCGATGAACTGGAAGGCCAGGGGGAGATTTGGCAAGCCTGGCAGTTGAACAACCACCTGATCCTGCTCAAGCAGGTCCACCAGCTGGAGAGTAGCTTCTATCTGTTTCACGCCGACTCCGGAAAGCTGCTCCTGATTGTGCCGCCCAAAGAGAACGCCTGCCTGGAGAAGGTGGCCGGAGAGAAACTATTCTTTATCGTTAAGGATGTGGACGAGAACGGTGACCAGGGGTTTCCGCACCGGTTGGCATTCGATCTGGCAACCTACAAGACTGCTCGGGAGCAGGAGGTCTTCATCCGCCGGGATACAGTGTTCGGCGGTATGGGATCGCCCCTGCTTACCTTAAACGGCATTTATCCCCGGGGGGACGATGTGGTCCTGGACTTTGCCTACGCCAAGGGAGAGGCACCGACCGGAATTCGGCCCTTGACCGTCGCGGACTATTCCGGGAGGAAGCTCTCCGTGCGCATTTACAATGCCACCGCTCCCGAAGGGGCGCTCCCCGCCACAGTTGAGGATTCTCTGGTCGGGCGCATCTCATGCACCGATCTTTCACCGCTTTTCCCACTGGACAAGATGCCCTTGTTCAGAGGCGGCTTCCCTTACGGCACGGGATGGCGCGGCGAGATCGACTTTGAGCGCCCCTCGATTAGAGTAGAAATGAGCTTGAAGGAAAAGGCGTCCTACCACGTGAAGACGGTGTTGCGGGCGACGGGACTGGTCTACGTCATTGAGTTTAGACCGGACGGGGCCGACGGTCTGCATGGGCTGGGTCCTGATCAGCTCATTGATCTTGATCCGGCGGAAGTGATGGGATTGTACTGGCGGGCACGCCAGGAGCGGAGTTTGGACGGCCTTCGCGGACTGCTGGCTGAAAATGCGGAAGTGGGCAGTGTGTCCGAGGCTCTCGGACAAACCGAACGCGAATGGCAGCGCTGGCGTCTGATGGTTATCTCATTCTCCGTGGGGGAGGCGACTATCGACGGTGATCGGGCCACCGTTCCGGTCAGCTACAAGCAAACCGGGTGGGACGGCACTCTGATCGTACGGGATGATGTGTCCTTCGGCTTGTCCCTGGTTGACGGTGTCTGGAAGGTCGATCTCTCCGACCATATCCTGAGCTTGACGCAGTAAAACGCCTGATCCCGAGTGCTGTGCTGAGTGTCCTTGATCCTATCTCTCCGACCGTATCCTGGCTTTGACCCTCAGCTTTTCCTTACTCCCTTAATCATTAACAGATCTCCAGTGTCATCGAAATCCAACTCCACAGCACGCAGCCCGAAGGCGAGTTTGTCCTGTCGTTTATCGAAGTCCGACTTGCCAAGCCCCAGCGGGAGTTGAACATAATAGACGAACGAGTCTCCGGGATTCCGGCCACCTTCCAGACTGATCAGACGCGGGTACTTCCGGTTTCCCCATCTATCCTGAACACACATCCCGCAGTTTTCCATCAGTATCATAAAGTCCACAACATCCTTGCCGAACAACAGTTTCAGCATTCCGATGCCATAGGGTCTGGCGACGTCAAATATTGGTTTTAGAACACCGTCAAATGGGTTTCCAGCCAACGCTCTTTCACCTCCTTTTTTTTACCGTATGACAACAGCACCGTATCAAGAACAGCCGCCCAAAGAGACGTGTTCTCTGCCGGGTGGCAGGATGTCTTTGCCGTTCATATCTTGGCAAGAAAAGCGTAAGGAGATGGGTTCATGGCGGGTACGTCTGAGTATGTCCGTGAGCTTCTGCCGGATTGGGCGGAGGTTAACTTCATTTTCAGAGAAGATTTCGATGGGGACGGCCGGGAGGAACTGCTCCTCGGGTACTCCTTCACGGAACCGGAACAACACTCCGGTCTGCACTTCGAGGTGCTGTGGCTGGCATCTTGTCCCCATGGGTTCGTGCGCCGTCTGATCCTCTCCACCGTCCCCGGGGCCGACTCCATGTACGGTGAGGCGGATGATATCTACGGGGTGTTCGACGCGGCCTATGCGGCCGATACGAACGGAGACGGTCGTCCGGAGCTGATCCTGGGACTTACTGCCGGAAACGGCCACTTTGTAACCCCATACGTCTTTCATTGGATGCGCGGTCTTCCCATGCTGGTTTGGAGAACGGAAGAGGCTTACGGTCACGGAGCCCTGGACGTTGTGGACGAGGGTGGAGAAGGCATCTTTGAGATTGCGATTGAAAGTTCTCGTTTTGCCGATGAAACCGAGATCGTCTCGGTACCCGAGGCCGGTCCGCATCTGCGTGAGCGCAGTGTCTGCCGCTGGAATGGGCACACCTACGTATGTGACACCCACCCCGCTTCGCGCCTGCACAGCGGATATCAGGCGGCTGTATCCTTCCTTTGGAGCCTCTGGAAAGGAGACTATGAGATCGCCTATCGTCTGACACTCCTGCCCACCTTTCTCGGGCTAGACGGCCTGGACGACAGCAGCCTGGATGCCTTCCGGCGGCAGGTCGATGAGCAACTTAGGCCGGCTCTGGTACGAAACCTTGATCGAGGGGGCCTATTACCGGAGCCGTCGCACAGTTTCTGCTGGTTTGAAGGGGCTGAAGATTTCTTCAGCCTGGGCCTGATGGGTGACAAGGACGGGGTGAAGGTTGTCTCGGTCTATGTTAATCCAAAGGACGAGGTTCTCGGATAGACCGTCCGAGGGGTGGCCCGAAATAGTGTACAGTGTTCGGCAACAATGTGCTAGAATATGGGGGAGGCTAGGGCTCCATACGGACCTAAGTTTTAACCCCCGTTTTGTAAAGCGGCCTTGACATTTGGCGCGATGGACGCGATAATGTAAAGGAAGATTTACAGAGCGGGGGTGTGCTGTTGGGTGCAGAACAGAGTGAGGGATCTGCGTAATGAGTCCAACCTGACCCAGGAACAGTTGGCGGCGAAACTGGGGGTCTCCCGACAAAGTATCATCTCGATTGAAGCCGGGCGTTATAACCCTTCCTTGATCCTGGCCTACCGCCTGGCGCGGGTGTTTTCCTGCCGGATTGAGGACGTGTTTGACTTCTCCGAGTATGAAGAGGGGGCGGAGTAATGGACAATCGGTTTCTTAGAGAAATACTTTGGACCAATTTCGTTTTCATTGGGGCTTTCATCCTGATGATCATCGTCGCCAACCTTTATTACGGGACCGCGGGATGGCTCGGTGCATTGCCGTTGGCTATTCTATTGGCGCTGGCCCTGGTTCTAAAGATCAGGATCATTAAGGCCAGAGCTAAGGATGTGGACGAGAGGATGGAGTACATTACCTACCGGGCCTTGTCCATTGGTTTCTACTTGGTAGTGTCGGGCATCCTGTGGTTTTACGCCAGGGAGATGGCTTTGGAAGGTCAGGTCTCGACGAGGACGATAACCGAGTTGGTTCTGGCCTTTAGCGGCTACATCGGGGGTTTCCTGTATTTCCGCAAGCGTTACTAAACCAATCAAAGAGAGCCCTGGAACACCCACAAATACGGAACTGAAACGGTGACCCGAGACCTGTTTTCCGGTATGCTGTAGATGAGGTGAGAAGGGTTGCCTCTTTTCAACGCTAGGTATTATAACGACACCGAGATTTGGTCAATAATCAACGGCATTGTGGAGAGGCGAGATCAGGTGCGTCTCCTTCTGGCCCAGCCCGAAGTCAGTACCGACCCGGAGCGGATGCCGGAACTGGCCCGGGAGATGCACGACCTGGAAGAGGTTTGTCTCCCGGTTGATGAACTGAACCACTACCTGGAGGAAAGGCGCGCGATCGAAGCTCTCACCCGGGATGATCCCGAAGGCGGCGCTGCCTTGGAGGCGCTCTCCGAGCAGTCGGAGCGACAATGCGGGCAGGCTGCGGAACGGGTATACCCGTTACTCCTGAAAAAGGGCTATCTTAGCGCGGAGTGCGAAGACGGGACGGATCTGGCGATTCTCAATTTCATCGGGTACGCCGGTCCGGAGTATGCCTGGCGTCTGGGAATCAATATCGGGATCAGGGTCGAGGAGGCCCGTGAACGGCTGGAGAGCCTGCTGCGGAAGGGACTCCTGGAGCACGTCCAGGGGACGATGCTGGGCAACTACCACCGGGAGAAAGACTGGACCAAACACATGAACCACACCTACTACCGGCTGTCCAGAGAGGGAAAGCTATACCTGCGGCGATTAAGGAACAACCCGTAGAATAACAGAGAGGATATAATTACTTTTTTGCCAAAAGCTTCACATTCCGTTCACCGAATGCTCACATTTGGCGGATATACTGGGTGAAAAAGGACAGGAGGTGAGTTTGTGAAGAAGGTCATGCTGGTGGTAGTGGTTCTCGCCTTTGCCGCTGTAGTCGCGCTTCCTGCCTTCGCGGAAGATGGAACGACCGGAGGCCAGAGTTGGTTCGCGGAACGCTTCGCAGCCAAACAGGCGGCGATTGACGAAGCAGTACAGGACGGTCGCTTGACCACCGCCCAGGCCGAATTCCGCAGCAGTAATCTGGCTCAGATGTACCGGATCCACGCGGAGAACGATTTTGTCTGCCCGACCGGAGGCCCGATGATGGTCAAACAGGGAACCGGTATCGGTGCAGGCGGGGAAAGGCTCATGGGTCAGGGTAAGGGAGCGCGGCAGGGTAATGGCTCGTTCAGACGGTGACCAAAAAGACTTCGTTACTCCACAACAGGGTACTTTAGAGAGACCTCGGGAAACCGGGGTTTCTCCTTTTTCTGGAATTAGGTGCTGGCGGTTTTCCTATGCGGCTCTCATTGTGCTAGAATAGACAGGCGAGGCTGTTGACTCAAAATTAGTAAATGAGCACAGGTTATGCAATGTCCAGGGCCGGGCCGTCAGGGGGGCTGCGTGTCCGTGAAAAAGGGGGAGCATTTGTGTTTACCTTTGAAGCAGAGTTTTTCCCGGACCTCACAAAGACTAGTGTTTCCGAGTTCTGTGGTGAGGAACTTTCCGTTCTTCTGCACACCCTTCGCCGGAACGGTCAGCTGATTGAGCAGCTTTGGAACCTGGTAGAGCAGAACGGGGCAATCAAGCTGTATTGCATCGCCCCGGAAGAAGATGCTCTTGAACCCCGGCACTTCAACCGATATGGCCTTGAGGCCCTCAGTGCGGTGCTCCAGAAGTCAGTGCGGCCGCCGGTGTTCCGGGTGATTGGTAAGACGGTCGGTCTATCCGACGCCTGTGCCTGCGAAAACTCAGAGTACTACGTTCTGTTCAGCAATTTTGCGGCCGAGTACTCCCCAGTCAGCTGTGGGGACTGTAACCTCCCAGTGCCGTTATACAAGCTCCCGGGGGAAAACGAAGACGAGTTCTACGCTCTTCGGCAATGGCAGGGGGAGTACAAGGCGTGTGATTCTCTGTTTGTCTTATCTGGTGTCGGGGAGAAATTTGGCTATCGAGAGATTTCGGAGGTTGACAGTTCCCTAACCAGGGATGGCTGTGATGTGTGCCGCGAGATGAGCCAGAAATGCAACCGGCCTTTCTACTATTTTCTCCACAGGCACATTTCGCCTCTGGAAACCTGTCCGAGGTGTGGTCAGGAATGGGGACTTGATGAAAAACTGCACGGGTTTTACGCCTTTAAGTGCGACCATTGCCGCCTCCTCTCGGATTCCCCTTAGAGTCAGTCAGGAACGAGTCAAGGGAGACAGTCCCTTGACTCGTTTGACCGAAAACCGCTCTTCTTCTGATGCCTTCTAGGATTCTGGGGCATAACACCTCTTCCGCCTAGCCGCACGGTTTAACGTAACCGTGGAAGCGATCCGTCAGGCGAATCCAAACGTCGTGGAGATTAACCTGCGGATTGGTCAACGGATCTGCGATTAGGTACCGGTGGAATCGGAGGCGATCAGTGAGGCCTATTGGGAAAGGCTTACCGGGGCTATTGAAAGATGGCAGCCTAAGCTAACCAGCAGCTACTATCTACATGCCCTAATCGAGGTGTCCGTAGTCGCCAACGACATTCGCTGGATTTCGCGAGAAGGGAAGAAACTACTGCTGGAGCACACCGGAGAGTGTAGTTGGCAGGCCAAATAGGGGATTGCCGGGAATCGGGATTGTGCTCGGAGATGAAGGAGATTAATGATGATGAAGAAGTGGTACGAAGAACTATTTGAAAACTCAGCACGGAGGTATGAAGAAGAACCTTACGTGAAAGGCACTGTCGGCGAAGTGGACTTCATCGAAGAGGAGATCGGAAAGGATAAATCCCTGGAGATCCTGGATATCGGATGTGGCACTGGTCGGCATGCCATTGAACTGGCCAAGAGAGGGTATTCAGTCACCGGAGTAGATCTTTCGGAAGCGCAACTCTCTCGGGCGCGTCTGAATGCCGAGGCTACCAAGGTGAATGTCCGGTTCATTAGAGCCGACGCCAGACACCTGACCTTTCATAATCAATTTCAACCAAAAAGTTCTGATCTGCAATGAGCGCTACTATGTGCCTTCCGAGATTACCTGGTTGTTGAAGACGCTGGGGTTCTCCAAGATTAACATCCTCGGGTGTGAATTAGGGAATTGGAGTCGCAGCCGAGAGTTGACCACAGAAGACTATGAAATGCTGGTCATCGCCCGGAAAGACTGATTAATCGGGCCGCTCCTACAGGAGCGCCGTCAGAAACCGGTACACGCCGAGCAGCTGGCCGGCCATAATCAGAACGGCAACAACCAGGAAAGCGCGGATCCACTTGTCTCCACCCGCTACTGAAAAGACGCCGCCCAGATAGGCCCCGATGGCATTCCCACCGGCCAGGATGAAACCGTAAAGCCAGTGCACGTTGCCGCTGAACACGAAGACCAGGAGCGAGGACAGCATATAGATCGCGGTCACAGTTACTTTCAGGCTGTTGATTTTCACCAGGCTCATGCCGGTGATCATGGCCAGGCTCGCGATGATGATGAAGCCTACTCCGGCCTGAATGAAGCCTCCATAGAATCCGACCCCGAAGAACACCAGAGCGGCCATTGACTGACGGGGAAGACTCAGGTTCTCCCCGTTTTCCTCTTCCGATTTAATGAACTTCTTCTCCGGGCGCCAGATGATGAGCACCAGTACGGTCAGCATTACTCCCGCCAGGATGTTGTTGAACATTTCGTCGGATAGAGAGATCGCAAATTTAGCTCCGACGATGGACCCTAATACCGCCGGGATGCCGAGCATAATACTCAACTTGGGATAGAAGAAGCCTTTCTTCTGGAAGTAGCCGATGGCTACCAGGCTCTGGACCATCAGCGCCACCCGGTTGGTGCCGTTAGCCATAGCCGAGGGGAGTCCCACGAAGATCAGAGCCGGCAGCGAGATCAGCGAGCCGCCTCCGCCCACCACATTGACGAAGCCGGAGGCAATACCCACGATGAAAATTAGAATGATTTGTGCTTCGGTCAATCCTCGGCAGCCCCTTCACCAGTTAATTAGATTAACGAGAGCTACTATATGCGCGAGACAATGAGTCGGACACCGTACACTCCTGTTTGAGCTGAACCGAACCGACTTGTCATACGGCTGATGTGCTCTATTGTAGCGTTTGGCCTAGCTAGGTGCAATACCGACCCCATTCCGGTCCAACGACAATGCATCTTCCAGATGTTGGTATTTTGAAGGTAGGCTTATTTTTCAGTCCGCAGGCTTTTCTGCGCAGTATTGAGGTGGAGTGCGCGGCAGTAGCCGACCTTCTCCCATGCATCATCGACCACGACCAGATTAAGGAAACGTCTCTGACTGAAACTGAGTTATCGGCACTCTTCGATGAGGGCACCGAGGACTGGACCGGGGTAAATGTCTACGGCACCGATCGCAAAGAACTCTGGCGGGAAGGTGTCCACCGTGCTACCCGTCCACACCCCAGGCAGATCCGGAACCGGAATTAGCGGAAGGTCAAAGCTGATTTGGCCCCATGCGAAGACCGCGAAGTAGGTAGGCCCGTTAAACACGGCCGGGTCCGGCAGGTTTGTAGCTGAGATCAGGATTTCCGCCCGGTCACCGTTCCGTCTCAGCCACAGCACGCCGCCCGGTTCCGTGAAGCCCCGTTGCGGTCGCAGGACGAGGCAGCAGTCTCCCTCAGGAATTGCCTCCGGGATACAGATCTTTTGTCCCGGAAGGATTATCTGGGATGCCGGCACTTGGGGGTTGGCGTTTTGCAGCGCTCGTAGGGAAACCCCATAGCGGCGGGCGATTGTGAAGAGGCTCTCCCCGCTACGCACCGGGTGTATCCGGCCCGGGCATTCCGGCGGGGGCGGTGGGACTCTCGGACTCATAGCAGACCACCTCGCAAAAAATATCCACTGGTCCATTCTATGCCTTCCCCTAATAAAATTGACCCCGCTCGTGGAGCGGGGTTCGTGTTTCAATGATATATTAGCTGTGACGTCCTTTACCGGGACAGCAGGGTTTCCATACCCTCTAAAAACCGGTCCACTTCCTGACTCATTCCAGGATGGCTACCGCCCGGACCGGTGAGCCGTCGCCATCGGTTATCTTCAGGGGGAAGCAGTGGAACTGAAACTGACGGTCCAGCAGCTTTTTCAGGTTGGTCAGGTTCTCAATGACCACAATATCCTTCTGCAGCAGGGTCTTGTGGACAGGGAAGGCCGTGGAGCCGACGGCGTCCACGGAAATGGCGTCCACGCCCAGTCCCTTTAGGGGGAACTGCGCGATCCATTCGGCAGCCGCCGGGGAGAGCACCGGGAAACCCACGAAGTATTCGTCACGACCCCACAGCCGACTCCACCCGGTACACAACAACACGAAGTCACTCGCCGACACTATTTCGCGGTAGGGTTCCAAATCATCCTGGCCGACCGTGCTTTTCCCGTCAGCGCTAATGTCCAAGACCACTCCCCGCCCGGAGAAGTGCCCGACCGGCAACTGGTCCAGGGTCTTGCCGCCGGGGAAAATGTGTGAGGGGGCGTCCAGGTGGGTGCCGGTGTGCGAGAAGAGGGTAATCTGACGCTCCTCGAACCCGTCCGTTTTAATGGTGCAAGAGAGAATGAAGACGGGTGGTTCAGTGCCGGGGTAGACCGGCATGTCCGGCGAGATCGGGTGGGTCAGGTCAATTATGTGCACACGGTTACCTCCTTGTATGACCCCTTAATTATCTCACTATCCCATGCGCCGCGCCAGTAGGCCAGCCAGCCGCTTGACCCCGTCCTCGATGAGGGCCGGTGTGGAATTCGAGAAATTCAGGCGCAGGCAGTTTTCACCGCCGCCATTGGGAAAGAAACTGATCCCCGGTACGTAGGCCACCTTTTCTTCCACAGCTTCATGGAGCATATCCACAGCGTCCAGTCCCATCGGCAAAGTGACCCAGAGGAACATGCCACCTTCCGGTTCCGTCCAGTGGACACCGGCCGGAAAGGTGCGGCGAATGGCATCAGCCATAGTGTCCCGCCGCCGTCCATACTCCACCCGGATTCTGCCGAGGTGTCCGGTAACATCGCTGGTGACCAGGTATTGGTGAACCGTGCGCTGGACGAAGCTGGAGGTGTGCAGGTCGGTGCCCTGCTTCGCCAGAACCAGCTTGGACATCAGGTCGGGTTGGGCAATGATCCAGCCCAGGCGCATACCAGGGGCAACGGTTTTGGAGAAGGTGCTCAGATAGATCACCCAACCGTTTTGATCAAAACTAGCCAAGGGGGGCAGCACCTCCCCGGAAAAGCGCAGTTCGCTGTAGGGGTCGTCCTCGATCACCGGGACGCCGTATTCCGCCGCGAGACCGGCTACGGCCTGCCTCCGCTTCAGGGACATGGTCTCCCCGGTGGGGTTGGCGAAGGTCGGCGTTAGGTAGATCAGTTTTGGGTGTGCTTCCCGTATGGCCTGCTCCAAGGATTCCGGGATTACACCCTCCGCATCGGCCCCCACCGTCACGAAGCGGGCCTCGTAACTGGAAAACACCTGGATCGCTCCCAGATAGCTCGGCCTCTGCAGAATAACCGTGTCGCCGGGATCGAGGAACAGCTTGGCCAGGAGGTCCAGTGCCTGCTGCGAACCGTTGGTCAGCAGCACCTCGTTGGGGCCAACGCCGATTTCCTTCAGACGCATGGTCTCCGCAATATACTCTCTTAACGGCGGATAACCCTCTGTAGAACTGTACTGCAGGGCGGATGGATCGCCGTTACCGAGCACCTCATTTACCGCGCGCCGCACATCCTCCAAGGGGAACAGCTCCGGGGCCGGCAGCCCGCCGGCAAAAGAGATCACCTCCGGGCGTTCGGTCACCTTCAGGATCTCCCTGATGGCCGAACTCCGCATCTCCCGGACTCTCTGCGCAAAAGCATAATCCATTTGGCATTTCTCCTGTCCAATGACACTGTTATTCTGAAAGTATATTGAATCTGCCGAACGAAGGAAAGAGCCAATTGGATATATGATGAGGCTATCCAATTTCTGATGGTGTTATCGGTTTGGGAAAAACCGCATCCGAATTACGTAGTACATGGTAAAGGTAAAGCTTAGCCGACAAGAGAAGTGTGTCCGGAAAGCTATTTCCAGAGGTGCTCTTACGCAACTTGCTGATGTTTCAGATCGAGCCGCACCGTCCCTTCTGGCGGCAGCTGAGAAGCGGGGGCTGGAGTTGGAGCGGTCGTATCGATGACGATACCGGACAACTCATCTACTTCGACATCCCTCACGAGGATCTGCCCCGGGGTGGCACAGTGAATTTTATCTTAAAGAATCCGGAGGTGCTGGTGAACGGACCCTGGGAGTTTCGGATTGAACGGCCCGGCATTACCGGAACCTAGTGGTGGGAACCAGTCCTAGGTATCAGGCTACCGTATCAATGTCTTCATCATGTACTCAGAACTCCTGTTTCGACGCACTTAGTTGGTGTTGGAAAAATTCTGTCGTACCGGAAACCAGGATGCCCCGGACGGCGTCATAACGGGTAGCAGAGTAATCCATATGAGAGAGGGGTTTTCCGGTGGCCAAGAGACTGTCCCGCTACTCGGTACTCATCCCGGCGCTTCTGTTTGCCTGCCTGATGTTCGTCTTGCCAGCGTCGGCACTGGAGCGCGACGTCCAGGCGAAGGCCGTACTGCTTCCCGCCTCAGGAGCACAGAGTGATGCCCAGGCCAAAGTCTCCCTGGAACAGGCGATCAGGATTGCCAAGGGCGTCTTCACGATTCCGGCCGAGTATATGCAGTTCAGTTCGGACTATATGGCCAGCGCCGAAGAGGCCGTATGGAATTTGCGGTGGTTCGCGGAAGGTTCCCCCGGCGGGAGCTTCCACGTTACCGTGAGTGCCGTTAACGGTGAGGTGATTAACGTTTCCTACCACAAGGGGTATGTCCCGGGGAAGAAATACAGTGGTTTCCCGAAGTACAGCAGAGAGGATGCTCAGGTGATTGCCGAGAAAGCGGCAGCTAAGTTGCAGGCTGAACGTTATGCCCAGTCCAGGCTGATGCCTGAGCCGGTTTACGACCGGCCCTACCTGCCTAGCCCGGGCACTCGTGACTATCCGGTGACGTACCAGTTCCGGTTCCAGCGTCTCAGTGCAGGGATTCCTGTGACCGAGAATGTGATCCACGTCGAGGTTAACGGCGAAACCGGAGAGGTCCAGCATTTCAACGTCTGGTGGGATGTTAAAGCGAAGCTCCCGTCGGCCGCTGGGCATATCGACCAGAACCGGGCGAGGCAGATCTTCAACCAGGATGGTTTGGAACTGGCCTACGTGTTCTCTGGAGCCCGGGATCGTGATGACGGCAGCCGACCCTACCTAGCTTATCGGTTGCGTGACGGCGGTTTCCTGCTTGACGCCATAACCGGCATACTGATCGACCCCGACGGGGAGTTCTATTTCGCCGGTGACTTGGGATCTGGTGGAATGGGCGGCTCAGAGGCTCAGAAACTGATTTCCAGCAGACTCTCCCCGGAAGAGTCCGCTACCGTGGAAGAAACCAAGGGTTTGCTTACGGCGGAAGCAGCTCGCCGAGCAGCTGAAGCGGCCTACACGCCTCCTTCCGGTGTCAGTTTGAACCGCTCGCACCTCTCCCCGAACTGGAATGCTCCGGGGAACAAGGTATGGGAACTCGGCTACGGCAGTGAGGAGCAACAGACAAGCGTCTCTATGACCGTTGATGCCCGTACGGGCGAGTTCCTGCATTTCAGTGCCTATGAGGGAAGCAAGATTGACTATTTCCAGACTCCCGCGGTGAAGTTCAGTGAGGCCCAGGCCCGCACGATAGCGGAGGCACTGATGCGCCAACTTCATCCCGAGAAAGCAAAACAGGTAACCTTCAAGAATACCAGGCGCGAGCTTGGTCCTTGGGCGGAGCAGGGAGAGCCGCTGCCCCGGGCCTACAGCTTCAGCTATGCGCGCTTGATAAACGGAATCCCGTATCCCGATAACGGCTTCTATATTGTCGTTGATTCCACCACCGGTGAGGTTTCCAGCTACGCCCTTAAGTGGTGGGACACCGAGTTCCCGGCAGCGGAAGGGATTATCGGCAAGGATCGGGCGAACACCGCCTTCCTGGCGAAAACCCCGCTGAAACTGGAGTATTCAAAGGTCTATTCGCGGTGGGGCCGGACTCAGAAAGAGAATGAATATAGGCTGGTCTACCGTCCGGATGGGCGCACCGACCTGCTTGTGGATGCCCGCACCGGTAAGGTGACCGACCAGCAGGGCAACGCGGTACCCGATCAGGGTCCAAAGACCTTCACCGATATCGCCGGGCACCCGGCGGAGCAGGACATCCTACTTCTGGCCAATGCCGGCATCGTGGGTGGGAATGAGGGGCGTTTCCGCCCCAACGAGCGGATTACCAACGCCGAACTACTGACCATGCTGGCCGTGGCCCACAGTGACAGTCACCGTCACCCAATGTTCGAGGTCAAGGAGGGGGCTCCCTGGTACGAGTCCTTCCTGGACCGGGCAGTGGCGATGGGGATCATTGAGAGTAAGGATCAGGTGAAGCCCAATGCGTCGACGACCCGCCTGGAGGCCACCCGGTTCCTGGTCAACGCCAAGGGATTCGGTCCTCTGGCCAAGAAGGCGGCCCTCTTCCGGCTGGAAGTGGCAGATGCCGGGAGTGTGCCGGCCACTGACCGGGGGTACGTCGCCTCCGCTGTCGGCCTCGGAATGCTGACCCTGGACAAGGGCAAATTCCGTCCTGGTGACACTCTGACCCGGGGCGAGGCGGCTCAGATACTGGTAAGATCCCTGAAGGGCTAGCCTTAGTATCGAGTCCAGTGTCTTGGAACGTAGATAAGCAAGGCAGGGCCCGGTGCTTCCGCGCCGGGCCGGAGTACCGATAAAACCCCGGGTGCTTTTGCCCGGGGTTTATCTGTTTAATGCCGCGAGAAATTAGTGTTGACATGCAGGGGAAGAGGGATTATTGTATAATAAGATAAACAGGATGGACTTAGTCCCCTTGGCGGAGGAGTACCCCATGCAGATTACCCGGCAAACTGAGTATGCGATCCACACCCTTCTGGAACTGTCCAGAATCCCCTTCGGTGAACTCCTGCAGACCAAGGTGATTTCGGAGTCGCAGGGGATCCCGGATGACTTCCTGAAGAAGACTATTCAGGTCTTGGTTCGTGCCGGTCTGGTTCAGACCCAACGGGGCACACAGGGCGGGGTCCGGTTGGCGCGTCCCAGCAGTGAAATAACGCTCGCTGACGTTATCACGGCGGTGGAGGGGCCGTTGGCCATCAATGTCTGCCTGGCCTACGGTAACCGGTGCCCCAACAAGGGCACCTGCCAAGTTCATCGCATTCTGCAGGGCGCCCAGCAGGCGCTGGTGGGTGAGTTGAAGAAAAAGACCTTCGCGGACATAGTGGAACTGGAGCGTACTGCGGGTGGGGCGGGGGGTTAGCAAAAGCAGTTCTTTTGGCCCAAAGAGGACAAATATGATCCGATACCTCACCAATGGTGTTAAGTTAAGGGTCAGAACTAACTTCACAAAAGGAGTCGGGTTAAAGCACCGGTTTTGAGTGGTTTTTTGAAAGTGTTAAGTAAGTGTCCGGGCCCTTAACTTGGCCCTTAACTTAACAAAGATAACATTAAGGGAGGAGAGATCAAATGGGTATGTTTTGCAACCAGTGTGAACAGACGGCGAGGGGTACGGGATGCACGGTGTCCGGTGTTTGCGGCAAGAAGCCGGAGGTGGCTGCGCTCCAGGATCTGCTGATCCACGCACTGAAGGGCCTTTCACTGTATGCGCACGAGGGGAGAAGGGTCGGTGTCGTGGATGAGGAGGTTAACAGATTCACCAGTGAGGGCCTATTCGCCACACTCACAAATGTCGATTTTGACCCGGCACGTTTCCAGGTGCAGATCAAGCGCTGTGCCGAACTGACTGCGCGGCTGAGGGACAGAGTGGCCGCTGCCGGCGGCAATGTACAGTTTACGGATTCGTCAGCATCCTTCCAGCCGGCTGGGAACCTGGAAGACCTGGTTCGCCAGGGTGAGTCGGTCGGTCTTCCCTATGACCACAACGCCGACGCCGATGTCCAGTCTCTGCAGCTGACCACGGTGATCGGAATCAAGGGGGTAGCCGCCTACGCCCTCCATGCGCAGATCCTGGGTCAGGAAGACGATGCTGTTTACGCTTACCTGCATGAGGGATTGGCCGCTCTAAGCGACGCCACCCTTGGTCTTAACGACTGGGTCGGTTTGACCCTGAAGTGTGGTGCGGTCAACCTGCGGGCAATGGAGCTTCTGGACTTCGGGAACACCGGAGCCTACGGCCATCCGGTACCGACCGCAGTCCCCCTCGGGCACAAGCAGGGCAAGTGCATCCTGGTGTCGGGCCACGACCTGAAGGACCTGGAGGAGATCCTTAAGCAGACCGAGGGTTCGGGCATCTACGTCTACACCCACGGTGAGATGCTGCCCACTCACGGCTACCCGGAACTGAAGAAGTACGGCCATTTTTACGGCCACTTCGGCACCGCCTGGCAGAACCAGAAAAAGGAGTTCCCCCAGTTCCCGGGGGCGATCTTGATGACCACCAACTGCATCCAGGAGCCACAGGCGTCCTACTTCGGCAACATCTTCACCACCAGCGTGGTCGGGTGGCCGGGGGTCAAACACGTCGAATACGGTGCATTCGGTCCGGTTATCAAAAAGGCCCTGGAGATGCCCGGTTTTAACTCGGATGAAGACAAGGGCAGCGTGATGGTCGGCTTTGCCCGCAATGCCGTCCTCGGCGTGGTGGACAAGGTCATCGCCGGCGTAAAGAGCGGCGACATCAAGCACTTCTTCCTGGTCGCGGGCTGTGACGGTGCAAAGCCTGGGCGCAACTACTACGCGGAGTTCGTGGATAAGACCCCCAAGGACACCGTGGTGTTGACCCTGGCCTGCGGCAAGTTCCGCTTCTTTGACCAGCAGTTGGGAGACATCGGGGGTATCCCGCGCCTGCTGGACATCGGGCAGTGCAACGACGCCTACTCGGCTGTCCAGATCGCCGTGGCGCTGGCGAATGCCTTCGAGTGTGGGGTGAACGACCTGCCGCTTTCGATGGTACTCTCCTGGTACGAGCAGAAGGCGGTGGCGATCCTGCTGACCCTGTTGCATCTGGGGATCAAGGGGATCCGCATCGGGCCGAGCCTGCCCGCCTTCATCACGCCGAACGTGCTGGATGTGTTGGTAAAGACCTTCGACCTGAAGCCGATCACCACTCCGGATGAGGACCTGGCAGCGATTCTCGGGAGCTAAGCAACCGGATTATGACAATAGAAGACACAAGGGTAAGTATCGGCGGGGGATTCCCGGATCTAGGATATACAC
>Ga0180017_100126_pt1 | contig 30923 bp, 15 predicted proteins | sample KR46_S_MetaG_FD_129674 | JGI IMG/M metagenome (GOLD analysis project Ga0180017, IMG submission 129674) | Groundwater microbial communities from the Olkiluoto Island deep subsurface site, Finland - KR46_S_MetaG | ecosystem: Environmental > Aquatic > Deep subsurface > Groundwater | place: Finland...
CCTCGTGCATTTCAAGGCGGGCGGGTGGTGCGAACTCTTCGCGCGGCTCAGTCCATATCCTTCACGAAATCCACATAATCCTCCACGGTCAGCTCCAGTTCGGCGACTTTGATCTCGGAGAGGTCCAACTGGATCGCCTCCGGACTGGTGGCCAGGTCGATATCCGGGGTGTGCATGATCCCGATCCCGGCCTTGGCCAGGACCTTGTTGGCCAGACTGACGATGGGCAGGACAATGTCCTGGCCGTCCATGCTTTCGTCGTGGTGATGCTCGGCTACAGTGCAGTAGATTTCGGGCAGGTTCCAGCTCTTGAGCAGCTGCGCGCCGAGGCTCTGGTGCAGCGTGTCGAGGACCTCTTCGATGAAGGTCTGGGGTACGTTGTCGGCTATCTGTCCGCTTTTTTTCAATTCCGCGATGGCCATGAGCAAAAAGGCCTTGCCGATGTCATGCAGTAGTCCTGCGAAAAATGCCTCGTTCATCTTGCTCGGCAGCCGGCACTCCTTGGCGATCCACTTGGCTCCCAGCGCGCAAGCCACCGAGTGGACCCAGAGCTGGTCCATGTATTCCCGGATAAAGGGGTCTTGGGTGTTGAAAGACTGTTTCTGGGTCAGCAGGACGACCAGGTTTGACACCTCGGACAGACCGAGGCGGACCATGGCGTTTCTGACCGTGGTCACTTCGACCATGCCTCGGTAAAAAGCCGAGTTGGCCACCTTGAGGAGTTGGCCGCTCAGGGCCGGATCGCGCAGTATCTGCTTCTCGATGACCTGCATGTCCGGGTCCGGTTTGGCCATTTCCTGCTGGATGGCGAGCCCGGTGCGGTTGAAGGCCGGAAGCTGCGCCTTTTCGGAGCTCACATGCTCTTTTAGGATTTCGATAAAGGATTTGGCCTCGTTCATGTCTATACTCCGAGCAGGCGGCGGGTTTCTTCCAGCGGGCGGGGTTTAAGTACTAGCGGCAGACAGCGCATGACCTCTTCCAGAGTGGTCAGGCCTTCGGAGGCCTTGGCCAGCCCTTCCTCAAACAGGGTCACAAGTCCTGCGCTTTCCAGTGCGATCTTGCGGATGTCGAAGCTGGTGCGCCGTTCCAGAATGGCCGAGCGGACCATTTCATCGAGGATGAGCAGTTCAAAGACCGCGAGGCGCCCCCGGTAACCCGTGTAGCGACAGTGCGAGCATCCCGCGCCCTTGCGGAAATTGGAGCCCTGGATCGTGGCCTGCGTGTAGCCGAAAAGCTGCAGTTCGCCGGGACTTGGTTTGTATGGCTGGGAGCATTCCGGGCAAATCCGCCTGAGCAGGCGCTGCGCGACCACGCTGACCACGGTGGAAGAGATGAGGAAGGCCTCGATGTCCATGTTCATGAGCCGGATCAGCCCGCCGATGGAGTCTTCGGTGTGGAAGGTCGTCAGGACCTTGTGCCCGGTCAGGGCGGCCTGCACGGCCACCTCGGCCGAATAGTTGTCCCGGATCTCGCCGATGAGAATGACGTCGGGGTCCTGGCGCACGATGTGGCGCAGGGTTTCCTCGAAGGTCAGGTTGATCTTGGGGTCGATGGAGCACTGGGAAATGCCGGGGATGACGTATTCGACGGGCTCTTCGGCGGTGATGATCGACAAAAGCGGTGTGTTCAGGTGGTGGATGCAGCTGTAGACCGTGGTCGTCTTGCCCGATCCGGTGGGGCCGGTGATGATCACGACGCCGCTGGGTCTGGACAGCGCTCCGTCGAGGAAACGCTTGAGAATTTTCGGGTACATCCCGACGCTTGCGATGTCGATGAGGTTGCCCTGGCGGTTCAGCAGACGCAGGACGATGGCCTCGCCGTGGATGGTCACGTAAAAGGAGGCGCGCATGTCGAGTTCGCCGCCGGGATATTCGAACAGGATGCGTCCGCCCTGGTGGCGGCGCTTCTCGGCGATGTCCGCCTTGCACATGATCTTGATGCGGCTTGAGATGTTGGGGATGATCTCGCGCGGGTAGTCCTTGTAGGGTTCGAGCACCCCGTCACGGCGGAAGCGGATGCGCAGGCGGTCCGGGAGCGGCTCCATGTGGATGTCGCTGACGTCGAGCTCGATGGCGTCGAGGATGATGCGTTCGACAATGCCGGAGGCCGAGTCGTCGTCGACGGATTCCTTGACCTGGGCTCCGCGCTCAAAACGCTGATATGTCTCGACGATGGATTCGCGCGTGGCGATGGCCGGCAGGATTCCTTCGGGAAAGATGGTGCGGGCTTCTTCCTGGTCATCCATGTCCAGGACGTTGGCAAACGCCACGACGACCTGGTGGTCCTGCCGCTCGATGGGCACGTAGGCCGCCTTGCTCCGGTACGCCACGGGAACCTGGTGCAGCAGGGAAATGTCAAGCGGCGCAAACCTGGGGTCGATGAAGGGATAGCCCAGCTGCAGCGAGAGGGCTTCCAGGAGTTTGAATTCCTTGATGAAGTTGTTGTTGACCAGGACTTCGCCCAGTTTCTGCGAGGTTTGGCTCGTGCGCTGGATCTGAAAGGCAGCTTCGAGGTCGCCTTCACTGATGAGGCCCATTTCCACCAGCAGGCTACCGATGCGCATGGACAGTTTGTTCTTGCGGATTGCCGCCGTGACGTTCTCGTCGGTTACGTAGCCGAGCTCCTTGACAATTTCGAGCAGTGGCTTGGGACGCACCAGCTTTGTGCGCAGCCGCGAGGCATGGACGGCCTGTTTCTCCGTGAGCAGTCCTTCCTTTATGAGAATGTCGATGAGCTCGCCGTGGGTGTTCTGACTCTTCGTGGGTGTGTCCTCGGGCATGGGTGCTCCGCGTTGTGAGATGATTCCTGTCAAAAGGTCTTACAGAGAGAAGATTGTGGAGTCAAATTGAAGGGATGCGTGAGTCCTGTCATACCGGGCGCCTAATCCTTGGCGTGCTGGGGCAGGTACACGTGAAAAACGCAGCCTTGTCCGGACACGGACTCGACGCTGATGGACCCGCCCATCTTGGTCAGGATATCGCGGCATATGGACAAGCCCAGACCCGTACCCTTGCCGGCATCCTTGGTGGTGAAAAAAGGTTCAAAAATATCGGGCAGGATGTGTGCGGGGATGCCGTGGCCGTTGTCTTCGACATCGATGCGAATGAACTTGCCCTCGCGCACGGACTTCAGCTGGACTACCCCAACGTCCTTTTCGATGGCATCGATGGAGTTGTTCACAAGGTTCAAGATGATCTGCTGAATCTCCGTGGGCGAGCACTCGACGTCTCCCGCCTGCGGGTCGAGGCTCAGCCGCACTTCCACATCCCGGTATTTGGCTTTCTGGCGCGCGAATCCGGCGATGTCTTCCAGCAGGCTGTTGATGTGCGCCACATTGGCGTTGCTGTCGGCCTTGCGGGCGAAACTCAGCAGCTTGTGCGTGATCTCGCGGCAGCGATGGCCCTGGGTGGCGATGGTCTGCAGGGACAACGTAATCTCGGCCATGTTTTCACTGCTGAGCGGGTCGTCCGATTTGAGCAGGTCCTGAATCCAGCCCGCGTTCTCCATCATGATGGCCAGGGGGTTGTTGATCTCGTGCGCGACTCCGGCCGCGAGTTCGCCGATGGCGGCAAGCTTGCCTGCATCGAAGACGTGCTTCTGCATCCGGCGCAGTTCGAGTTCGGCCCGCAGCAGACGCCTTTTTGTGCGTCCGGCCAGAACCAGGGCCGTAACAAGCATGCCAGCGCAACCAAGCAGGATGATGCCCCCGGCCAGCAGGGCCAGATGCTTTTCCTCCGCCGATGCGTCGCGCAGCACATAGGCGACGAGTCCTGCGCACAGGAGCGCTGCTACGACCGCTACGATGGTCAGGGCCGTCTGCCGGCTGTCAGTGGTGCGGGTCGCAGGGCCTGAATTATCGGGCAGCCCTGTGTTTTCGGTATCGGAAAGGGGATGGGTCATTGTCCGTCCGAAGGATGGGGTCAGGTGTCACGGTTTCGAATATCCTGCCGCCAGGAGTTCAGCGGCGCGCAACAGCCCTGGCCGGTATGCTGGTTCCGGCGAATGTTGTTTCCGGACTCCCCTTCAAGCATGGTCCGGCAGAGGTATCTTTCGGCATCGTCGCTCCAGTAGAGTTCGGGACAGCGGGGCAGATACCCGTGGCGACGCTGGGAATCCGTGCATTGATCATGCAGGCAGCACCATCCGCAACCAACACAGGACAGATACGACATGGGGTTCTCCTGGTGCCGGGGGCGGTGCTGGGACGCCGGGACTGAAAATTACTTGCGGAGGCTAGCCCAAGGGCATGTGATGGTAAAGCGAATTTTGAAATAATGGCGCTTCGGCAACGGTTGCGCGCAATTGCGGTCGCAAGCTGGTCAAAGACGCCCGAATTCCGCTGAAGGGTTCGGGGAAGGCGCGGGCCGGGGCGGGAAAAAAAAGGACCGGAGCGCCGCCGCTCCGGTCCTGTCTGTGATCAGGGTCTGCCGAGGATGTTCGGGTGATGGAACTCGTAGTACATGTCTTCGGTATGACATACGGCGCAATTGCCCTTGCTGCCGATGGGGCCAGGGTGCCCCTGGTACTGCAGGGGCTGGATGGCGTCGAGGTCCGGGTGGAACGCATTGGTAGCCGGGAATTCGGCATGGGTCGAGCCGTGGCACGATTCGCACATGAGCCCCGCGTCATCGGCGCGGGTGCGGTAAAGCCCGGCCGGGCCGCGCACCCACTGGTTGAAGGCGCTGGGATTGTCGCCCTCGGGGGCTTCAAAGTCCACGTGGCAGTTCAGGCAGTCAGGCTGATCGTTCCACGGCGTGCGGGATTCGATTTCCTCGATGGATGCCACCAGGCGGGGTTTGACGTGGCGCATGAGCAGTTCGGCCTTGGGTTTGCCGGCCTCTTTTTCGGCCTTGAGCAGGGTCAGGGCGTGGTCTTCCAGGGTGCCGTGGCAGTTGACGCAGGTCAGGCCCTGTGCGGCGTGCACGCCCCTGGCGCAGTAGGTGTAGCTGTCAGGCCCTGTGGGGTGACAGGAGTGACAGGGCTCGGCGCCGGGAGCATCGGACAGGTAGTTGGCGTGGAAGCCGTGAATGGCGGCCGGGAGGTTCAAGAGCTCCGGGTTTCCTGTGGCGTTCAGCAGCGGATCGGGATGGCAGCTCTGGCAGAGTACGGGCTTGCCAGCCTCGGCCTGGGGCAGCAGCTGGGTCTTGTGTCGCCGGTCATGCCTGGCGAGCACGTCGGAGGCCGTGGTCACGGAGATACCCATGACCCCCTCGTGCCGCCACGTTCCGCCGTGACAGTTCTTGCAGCCGATCTCGGTGGAGATGGGGGCCACGACCTTGGTGCTGGCCAGAATTTTGCCGCTGGCCGTGTCCCGTGCCTCGATGGTGAAGACCGGGTAAGGGTTGATGGTGCCGTCATCCATGTAGGGCAGGACGGGGATGCCGTCGGCGATGAAGGTCTGGTTCTGTTCGTTTGGCTTCATTACCCCCGACATGCCAAGGCCCTTGGCGCTGACGTTGGGCTCAAGCTCCTTGCCGACCAGGGATGGCGCGTATTTCCAGAATTCCACGTGGTTGCTCGGGTTCTCGAAGCCGGCCGGAGGCGTGAAGGTCAGCTCCACCCCGGAGGTGACGAGTTCGGGCTGGGGGCCGCGCCGGATCAGCTGCGCGATGAGGGTGCTGCCCGGAGGGAGCAGGGAGAAACGGCTGTCACTGTCGGAGATGCATTTTTCGCCCAGGTTGCACCAGGCCAGAAGCACGTATTCGTCCGCATCCGAATCGAAAGCCGGGATGTCGAGCCCGATTTCCGGGCGGGGCGGCATCTGCTCGGCCGTTTCGGATTCGCCGACAAGTTCGTGCACGATGTAGGCGGCCAGGGCCTTGCGTTCAGGCTCTGTGCCCACAAAGCGCGGCATGTAGGCGTAAATCTTGCCCATGCCCGCGATCTGGGCATCCATGCCTACGGTTCCGTAGCCTGCGCCCAGACGCTTGATGTCGTGCAGGGGGCCGCCAATGGAATGGCAGGCGGCGCACTGGCCGCGAAAGAGTTCGCGGCCTGCGGCCATGGCGTTGTCGGGAGTGACCTCCTGGTGCCGGTTCCAGCCCGAGCTTTTCAGGTAGCCTTCGGCGGTGATGGCTTCCTCGGTGCCGACCAGGATGGAGTTGGAGTACATGTAGCCGTGGATCAGGTAGGGCCTGCGGCCCGCCTCGCGCATGGTCTCAAAACATCCCATGTACAACAGACCGATGATGAGCAGGACCAGAGCCATGGGGCGTTTGATCGCCGCAGGCATGCGTACGGCCATGATCAGGCCGCCGGCGAAGAGGATGGCCGAGATCCACAAGAAGCCCTGCATGTACGGGGCGATTTCCGGGTTGGCACCCAGGACCATGGTCTGTGATGCTTCGGGCAGGGCGCTTATGTACCACCAGCCCGACAGAAGCAGAAAGGCGAAGGGGGCCAGCAGCCAGGTCGCGCAGTAGCGCACCAGGGTCTCGCGAGTCTGCGCATCCTTTTCCCAGGTGGCGGTGACGAATCCGTAAAGACCGGCGAGGATCAGCGCGATGAAGGTTCTGAAGGCCAGGGCCGGCCAGAACGACGGGTTGAAGAACCCGTCCCAGAAGTCTTTGGTGGTCAGCCAATCCCCGGGGGTGAGCATGAAGCCGATGATGCCGTTGATCATGAACAGCGACATCCAGCCGAAGAAGAAATAGAGCCAGCCGATGGTCAGATGGTTGCGCCGGCTCATTTTCCCGAACGTGTAGAAATAGATGAACAGGGCCACGATCTCGGTCAGAAAGAAGACCCACTCGATGGCCCAGGCGAACACGAAGGTGTGGATGAGCTGGCTCGTGGCCGCCGGCGAGACCAGGGAGATGATGAACCAGATGCCCACGCCGGAGATTCCGCCCAGGACCAGGGTCACGATGAGGAAGAATTTGGTGTGCCGTTTTGTGTAGTCCAGGATCGGCTGGGAACCACGGCGGTAGGCCAGGTGTTCGGTGACGACGAGAAAAAGCCCTCCGCCGATGGCGAAATGGGCGACGTAGACGTGAAAGACGGCGATGAGCGCGATGAGCAGTCCGCCGCCGGCCCAGTGGAGTTCCCAGATCGGAAAGTTCATGAGCGTACCTCCGAATCCGTGGCCGCGGTGCGCAGCATCCAGGCGAGAACGCACAGCCCGGCGGCCAGGGTCAGGATGAAAAGGACGAGCGGGAGGTATTCACCGGTGACGACGCGGTCACTGACATGGAAATACGGGGCCAGATAGGCGTCCCGGACCATGTCCCGCAAGAAGAGCATGAGGATGATGGTGGTCAGCGACAGAATCGCCGTGGACACGACGTTGTAGCTCAGGGCGTTGCTGATGCTGAATATCCCGAGGATCGCACCGGTGGCGAAAACCAGGGTGTGCGGCAGGGATCCGCCGAGGAGGAGGCTGCTTACGTGTTCGGGCAGGGCGGTGAGGAACCACAGGCCCAGCGCCATCTGCACCATGGTCGAGTAAGCGTACCAGTCCACGCCGTGCTTGACCCAGCGCTGTGCCGTGGGATCGTTCTTGCCCGTGAATTTGTAGAGGAGAGCCAGGGCCAGGCCCGCCACGGCGATGGAGGAGACCACGATGTGCAGATAGCGCGGCAGCACGGTGGGGTCGCCGAGGTTGAGGATGGTGCCCCAGGGGTTCTCGAAGTATTCCGCCCAGGTTAGGGGGCTCAGCATGAGAGTCATGTTGTTGGTGTAGATAAAGGCGGTGGCCAGCAGGCACAGGGTGGTCACGGCGATGAAAACCGTGCGCAGAGCGCCGAGAGATACGTAGCGGAAGTCGTAGATGTAGGCGCTCCCGTAGGCCAGGATGACCAGCCCCACCACCGAGATCCAGTACACGGACATGAGCACGCTGCTGGTGTACAGGAACTGCCCGTAAAGAACCTGGATGAAGAGCAGGGGGGCCACGCCGAAGTTGACGGCAAAGGCGATGGTGAAGGGCAGCTTCAAGGAAATGGATCTTGTCAGGGGCTCCGATTCGGCCTTGCCCCGCAGGTGGTGGACCAGGGCGATGATGGACGAGCCAAGCATGACGTTCATGACCAGGATGTGCAGGATGAAGGTCAGCATCTGAAAGAGGTAGAACCAGCCCCACTCCACCGGGATGGGGAGGGCTTGAGGAATGAGAGGGGTAGGATCCATGTGCTTCTCCGGGTGTTGGGTGTGCTGCTGGCGGGGGAACCCTTTTCCAAAAATATTTATTTTATCTCATACGAGGATTGGCGTCAAAAGTTGACGCCTTGCGTCCGGGCTGTTTTTGCAAAAAACGCTCGCGTTTCGAGACGCTCACCCCGTGTTCTGCTTTTTCAGCAGTTCCTCGAAGCGTTCTGCGGGCACGGGAGGCGAAAACAGATAGCCTTGCCCGAGCTTGCAGCCCAGTGACGTAAGCAACAGGAGTTGCTCCTGCGTCTCGATACCTTCAGCCAGCGGCGTGATGTCCAGGCTGGTGGCGATGCCGAGCATTGCGCGGACAAGAGCCAGGGCGGAGTGCTCGGGCAGGTTTTTTACAAAGGATTTGTCGATTTTCAGAATGTCGAAGGACAGCGTGTGTACGTACGACAGGGAGGAATAACCAGTGCCGAAATCGTCGAGGGCGCGTGCGACTCCCATGCGGTCGATGGCTTCGAGGGTGTCGCGGACCATGTCGATGTTTTCCATGTATACGGTTTCGGTGATTTCCAGGGTCAGTTGCCGGGCGGGGAGCTTGCTGGTCTGCAGGATGTTTTGCACTTCCTGCGCCAGGTTGCCACGCTGAAAATGCCGGGCAGAGATATTGCCGGAGATGCGCAGGCTACCCAGTCCGTTTTCGTCCCAGGTACGGGTCTGCTGACAGGCCTGCGAGAGGATGCTGAGGTCAATGTCCATGATGAGGCTCGTCTGCTCGGCCACGGGTATGAAATCGGCCGGGGAGATAAGCCTGCCGTCGGGTTTGCGCCACCGGGCCAGGGCTTCGGCCCCGATGATCCGGCCAGTCTTGAGGTCGATGACCGGCTGGAAGTAGGGGACGATCTCTCTGGAATCCAGAGCCTGGCGCAACTCGCTTTCGATTTCCACCCGGCGCTGGGCTTTGAGGGTCAGTTCCGGGGAATGGAAACGGTAGATGTTTTTGCCAAAGGATTTGGACTGATACATGGCCAGATCCGCGCACCGGACCAGCTGACCGGCCGAGTGTCCGTCCTCGGGGAAGAGCGAGATGCCGACGCTGACGCCGAGATATGTTTCGGAGTCCCCGACCTGAAAGGGGTGGGTGAAGGTGTTGATGAGCTTTTGCGCCAGCTGCGCATACTCTTCCATGGTGCCGTTGGCGTCGGAAACGATGATGAACTCGTCGCCGCCGAGGCGACCGACCATCTCGGAGGATGTCAGGGCTGAACAAATACGTCGGCCAACATCCATGAGCACGATATCGCCCATGGAATGCCCCCAGGAATCGTTGATGATCTTGAAGTCGTCGAGGTCGAGCAGGAAGACGGCAAGAGAACCGTTTTCCCGCGAAAGTCCTTGCAGCGTCCGGTCCAGTCTTTCCAGGGCGCACAGGCGGTTGGGCAATCCGGTCAGCGGATCGGCATAGGCGAGCTCCTGCAGTTTGCCCTCGGCGGCCTTGATATCGCTGATGTCGAGCAGGAAGGCGATGGACTGCCGTGAGCGCGGGATCATGGCCACGGTGAGCCTGACATGACGCTGCGCTCCCAAGCTGTCCACGAGACGCGCTTCGTAGGTTCTGGGTGCGGTGTTTTCGTCCTGGCGTCGCTGTGCGTGGTAGCGCAGCATCCGTTGCGCGTCGTCGGGATGGAAGAAGCGGGTCCAGGACGGCCCCTTGCGCATCTCTTCTTCCGTTATCCCGGCGATGTGGAGGAATTCGGTGTTGGCCACGGCGATGGACGTGTCATCGTTGATGAGAATGCCCGGCGTGCCGGTATTCATGAAAATCGCCTTGTAGCGCTCCTCGGAATCCTGCAGGAGCCGCCGCGTGCGTTCGATCTCCCGGATGTCCAGGAATGTTTCGAGAATGTAGTCCTGTCCGTCACGGGTAACGATGGTGGCGGATTTGAGGATGTCTATTTCCTGGCCTCCTTCTGCGAGCAGCACGCGTCTGGAATTGTCGAGACTTTGGCCCAGATCACAGACCGGACATTTGCCCGTTTCTGCGGCGCAGACAAATTTGTGGCAGGCCTTGCCCAGGATGTCGTGCTCGGAGCGTCCGATGAGCGCGCAGGCATAGGGGTTGACGCTGATGATGGTGTTGTCGTTCATGCGGATGAGCATGACGCCGACCTTGATCGCGCCCAGGATTTCCTGCAGGAACCGCTCGTTTTCGCGGATGGATTTGAAGGCGGAGTCCACCAGGTTTGAAAGCTGGTCGATCTCGTCACAATCCTGACCGATCTGGCACAGCTGCGCATGCGGAGCGTCGCGCCTGACCTTGGCGCTTAAGGCCGTGAGTCGGGAAAGAATCCGCTTTTCAAGAAAGGCGATGCTGCTCAAAAAGCCCACAAGCCCGAAAATCAGGACCACGGCAAGAGTGGTCTTCATGGTTGTGCGCGCCAGGGCCGCCACTTCCCTGGGGGAGCTGGCGATGATGGCTATGGGGGTGCCCCCGGCGGCGTCGGACATGAGCAGGCCGCTCCAGATGACCGAGCGCTCGGGGACCACCACCGCTTCATTTAATTCTTCAAGGTTGGTGCGCAACGCGAGCATGGCCCTCGGAAACTCCGGCGCGTCAGAGACATGGATTTCAAGCGCAAGTTCGGTACGCTGGGCGAGGCTTTCGATGTAGTCTTCGTCGATCTCCTGGATCATCCACAGCCGGCCCCGGGCCGGGCCTGTCTGCTGGGAGGTCAGCACCGCGCGGCTGGCCGCCATCCACAACGATCCCCCGACATTGATGATTTCGGGCTGGCCGCTGAAAAGGTCTTCGGCCGGATACGAAAGACCGGTTCTGCGTATGTGGTTGAGCAGGGCTTCGGAGGGAGTCTCTAGTTCTTCTCCGCCTCGGGGCATGTACGAGGCGTGGAGGATTTCGCCGTGCGAGGTCACGAAGGCTATGGCGCTCAGGCCCTGGTTGAGGAACACGTCCGGGGTGACGTTGCTGTCCACGTAATCCCCAGACACCGTGGTCATGAACTGGTAGGTGTCGTCCCACCAGGCCCAGTCTTTGACCAGCTTGTCGATGCGCACCATGTCCTGCTGCAGCGAGTTGCGTGCGCGGCGCACGTTGGCGGCGGCGAGGTCCCGTTCAAATGTATCGAGCCTTTCGGTTATGACCAGCCCGACGATAAGCATACAGCCAAGGCCCATGGCCGCGAAAATGAAGGTGATGGCGATGATGGCGCGGGCGCGCAGGGTGGTGAGGGTTATTTTGGACATGTCGGTTTTCATAGATTCGAAGCCCGTTTAGCGCAAATCAAAAATGGAGGCCGCAACGCACAATGAACAAGCCTTATGTCGTGGCTCCAAGGGCTTGCCGCAGGGCATTCGTCATTTCTTCAAGAGTGGCCGGTTTGGCGATATATCCGTTCATGCCTGCCGCCAGGAAGATTTCCCGGTCACCGTCCATGGCATAGGCCGTCAACGCGATGATGGGGACGTTCTGCTTCGAGCCCAGAGAGGGTGAATTGCGGATGACGCGGGTCGCCTCGACGCCGTCCATGACGGGCATCTGAATGTCCATGAAAATGCAGTCGATGTCGTTTTTGGTCAGCAGTTCAATGGCCTGCTGGCCGTTTTCAGCCAGAACAACCTCGTGCCCGGCCGCTTCCAGGAGCTTCTGGGTGGGGAAGCGGTTGGATTGATCGTCCTCGACGAGAAGCAGGCGTGCTCCGGTCTTTAGTTTCTGGGACACGGATTTCATGGGCTGGAGCGATGCTTTTTGGTCCGTCTTGAAGGGCAGGACGACATGCACGCTCGTGCCCTGCCCCGGAGTGCTCTCGATGGTGATGCTGCCGTTCATGAGGCTGACCAGTCGCTGCACGATGGACAGGCCAAGGCCAGCGCCCTGGTAATTGCGGGTGTAGGTGTTTTCGACCTGCAGGAACGGTTCGAAGATGTCGCGCAGGCGGTTTTCGGGGATGCCGATGCCTGTGTCCGTGACACAGAAGTGCGCCCTCAGTTCGTCATCTTTTGCGGGCTGGGCCGTGATATTAAGGCTGACCATGCCTGTTTCGGTGAATTTCAGGGCGTTGCCCACCAGGTTGAAAAGCACTTGCCGCACCCGCATCTCGTCCCCGATCAGAATGTCGGGCATGCCCGGGTCGAGGCTGCATTTGAGGACTACGCCCTTGTTTCTGGCCGTGCCGGCAAAAAGCCCGGACACGGAATCGACGACGTCCTTGACCGTAAAGGAGGCCTGGCGGATTTCCATTCGGCCCGCCTCTACCCTTGAGAGGTCGAGGATGTCCGAGAGCAGCCCGGTCAGCCGTTTTGCGGCCTCGGCGGCCATGCGCACATAATCGGTCTGGTCCACGTCAAGAGAAGTGGTTTCGAGCAGTTGGAGCATGCCCATGACCCCGTTGATGGGGGTGCGGATCTCGTGACTCATGTTGGCCAGGAACTCGCTTTTGGACCGGTTGGCGCTTTCGGCTGCCTCTTTGAGCTTGAGCAGTGCCTCTTCGGCTTCTTTTCTGCTGGTCAGGTCCACGTCCAGGCAGAAGAGCTCCGCTTCGCCTCCCGCCTTCACGACGACGGCGTGGCTGGAGAAGACCACCACTCTGGAACCGTCCTTGCGCATGAGCGTGAGTTCGCTGGCCGGAATGGCGATTTTTGTTTCGGCCATGGAGGCCATGGCGGCATTGACGTCGTCGCGCATTTCAGGGGGGATGATGAGGTCGACCAGTTTTTTTCCGAGGGCTTCATCCCTGGTGTATCCGTAAAGAGACTCCGAGGCCCTGTTCCAGTAGCGCGTGGCCCCGTCCATGCCGTATCCCTGCACCGCGACAGAGGGAACCTCCTCAAAGAGGTTGCGGAACCGCGCTTCGCTTTCGAGCAGGGCTGCTTCGGCCTCCGCGCGTCTGACGATGTCGCGGGACAGGGACTGGGCCATGTTATTGAACGCCCTGGCCAACACATCGATCTCGGCGATGTCGGGTGCAGGCGCCACCCTGACGGAAAGATCCCCCTCGCCGATCCGCTTCGAGGCTCCGGCCAATTCTTCCAGGTCAGCCGCCACGGTCCTGCCGCCCAAGAACCAGCCGCACAGCAAGGTCAGCCCGATGGCCAGAAAGAGGATGCCCAGATCGCGGAGCATCCCTTTTTGCGCGTCAGCGTAGAACGCCCTGCTCGGCGTGCCCACAAAGAAGTACATGTAGGGAGGCTGGTCCGGGGTCAGCCGCAGTTGCTGGAAGGCGGTGATGCGCTCCACCCCATCCGAACCCGTTTCCCGGATAAGGCCTTCCTGCGGCCCTGCGGTGGCCTGGGCGAAGACTTCTTGTTTGATGGGTTGGCCGGGGCGAGTGGCGGAGTTGTCGGGATAGCGGAAGAGACGGGTCCCGTTTCTGTCGCAGACCCCGACAAAGGAGTTTTCCGGAAAGCGGGTGTGTTTGAACAGCTCTGCGTAACGGTCGAGTCTGATGCTGGTCAGCAGAACCCCGCCGACTTCGCCCTGGTCGTCAAGAATGGGGTATGCGAAGGTGAAGACCGGGACGTGCAGGGTTATGCCGACGAGGTATTCGCCGGTGGCGAAGGCCCGGGTGGCCACCGCTTCCCTGAAATGGGCGGTGTGCGCGAAGTTCGCGGGCCCGCGCGCGGTGGCGGAGGCGACAAGCTCGCCGTTGCGGTCGACCAGATGCAGGACCGCGTAGCCAGGATTGATCGTGAGCAGACTGGAGAAGAGGCGATTGCCTTCCTCGACATCGGCCCGTCTCACTTCGGGCAACAGGGCCAGGCCTTCGAGGAGGCTTTGCGTGGCCAAGGTGGTTTGCGCCTGAATCTCCGCAATATGCCGGGAAAAGCCCAGCAACTCCGTTTCGGCGGTGGAGATAGCCTGCCGGCGGTTGTTCAGACCAGCAAGGACAATGATGACCATGGCGGGGAGGGCCGCCATAAGAAAGAGGATGGCGAGTTTTTTCTTGATGGAGCCGTGCAGCAGTCGAGAAAACATCGGATCCTCCGGAAAGGGCGTCCCGCGAGGCTGGATTTTTGTTTCGCCGGTCGGCAAGGGCGTCTGGTATGCAGGGCGCGTTTGGATTCGGACGGCGCGGGGCGCCCGAGCGGCATAAAATCAGGACTACCGCACCTTTGGCGCCTGCGGAAGAGAAATTTTGAGATACCTGCGGCGCAGGTTTTTCGAAGCATTGAAAAAAATGACCTTGAAATGTACAGGGGCGTGTCTGGTTAGTAACGAGATGAGGAGCGAAAAATGAAAAGGGTTACGCTTGGGTTGTTTGCCAGCGGTACTGAGCGTGCATTTTCAGACGTGCAAGACTGTGACTTGCCGGGAAGATTCAAGATCTGATAACCATTTTTACATCACATATTGGCAAACTCTGACCAATCTTTACGCATGCCTTGAGATTTTCATGGATCTGGTCCACAATGGAGTAATACTTTGAGGACTAATATTTCAAGGTGTTCCGGAAAAAATATGAGAGAACAAGTTTTTTGTGTGGGCGGCGACTCGGGCCCTTCGGGCATTCGGGTACCCAGACCGGGGCGATACGTCGTGGCATTGCTCGCGTTCATGCTGCTCGTCTTCATTCTGCAAGCGCCGCGAAGCGCCGAGGCATCCGAACGCTTGTCACCCGTCATCTCCGCCGCCGAGATCGATTACCCGCCTTTTTCCATTGTTGACGAAATGGGCCGCGCAGACGGTTTTTCCGTGGAACTTCTGCGGGCCGCCTTGGCCGCCATGGGCCGCGACGTCACCTTCCGCACGGGGCCGTGGGGCGAAGTCAAAGGCTGGCTGAAAAAGGGTGATGTGCAGGTCCTGCCCCTGGTTGGCCGCACCCCCGAGCGTGAAGAATTCTACGATTTCACCGTGCCCTACATGTCCCTGCACGGGGCCATCGTGGTGCGCTCCGAGACCGGAGATATCCAGAGCTTGGCCGATCTCAAGGGGCGGCGGGTGGTCGTCATGCGCGGCGACAACGCCGAGGAATTCCTGCGGCGAGAAGAACGCGGCATACAGATCCATACCACACCCTCCTTTGAACAGGCCCTGCTCGAATTGTCCGAGGGGCGTCACGACGCGGTGGTCGTGCAACGCCTTGTGGCGCTGCGCCTGATTCCTAAAGCCAGACTTATGAACCTGCGGATTGTCGACAAGCCCATAGAGGGCTTTCGTCAGGATTTCTGCTTCGCCGTCAAAAAAGGCGACAGCCAGATGCTGGCCTTGCTGAACGAAGGGCTCTCCATAGTCATCGCCGATGGAACCTACCGCCGTCTGCACGCCCGGTGGTTCGCCGCCCTGGAGCTCCCGAAACAGCGCCGTATCATCGTGGGGGGTGATCATAACTATCCTCCGTTCGAGTATCTGGACGAAAAGGGAAATCCGGCTGGTTTCAATGTAGAACTCACCCGGATGATTGCCAGGGAGATGGGGCTTGACGTCGAAATCCGCCTCGAGCCCTGGACGGACGTGCTGCGCGATCTGGACCGAGGCGAAATCGACGCTATACAGGGAATGTTCTATTCTGTGGAGCGGGACCGTAAATTCGACTTCACCCAACCCCACTCGGTTAACCATTACGTAGCTGTGGTGCGACGCGGAGAAAGCGTTGCACCGGTTTCACTCAGCGATCTCAAAGGCAAGAGCATCGTCGTCCAGAAAGGAGACGTCGTCCACGAGTATCTGTTGGAGCAAGGCCTGGAATCCCAGGTTTCTACCGTGGAGTCCCAGGAAGACATGCTGAGGGAACTGGCCGAGGGAAAACATGACTGCGCGCTGGGTCCACGCATCAATGCCCTGCACATCATCAAGGCGCGCGGGTGGACAAATTTGCAACTGGGCCAAAATTCATTTTTGTCCCTGGATTATTGCTATGCCGTGCCCAAGGGGCATGCGGCGCTTCTGGCGCAGTTCAGCGAGGGGCTGCGGGTTCTCAAGGATTCCGGTGAATACCGTGGCCTCTACGAAAAATGGATGGGCGTGTACGAGCAGCAACCCCCGTCATTTGTCGCCATCCTGCGCAATCTCGCCATGGTCCTTGTGCCACTGGTGCTGCTCCTGCTTGGATTTTTCCTTTGGTCCTGGATGCTGCGCCTGCAGGTGAAAAGGAGGACACGAGAACTGCAGGAAAGTGAAGAACGTTTCAAAGTTCTTCACAATGCCTCTTTCGGTGGCATCGCCATTCACGACAAGGGTCTCATCCTGGACTGCAATCAGGGGCTCTCCGAAATAAGTGGCTATTCCACTGAGGAATTGATCGGGATGGACGGCCTCATGCTCATATCCGAAAAATCCCGCGACACGGTTATGAGAAATGTCCTGTCCGGATACGAAAGCCCCTACGAGGCGATAGGCGTTCGCAAAAACGGGGAAGAATATCCCGTCCGCCTCGAAGCGCGAAATATCCCGTATAAAGAATCGAATGTACGGGTGACGGAGTTTCGGGACATCACTGAACAAAAACGGGATGAAGAAGCTCTGCTCCAGGCTAAGGAGCAGGCAGAGACCGCCAACCAGGCAAAAAGTGAATTTCTGGCCAACATGAGCCATGAGATCCGCACCCCCATCAACGGGGTCATGGGTATGCTCCAACTCCTGGAGACGACCCCGCTTGACGCCGAACAGGCCAGCTACATCCAGATGGCCACAGAGGCCGCCAACCGTCTGACCAGACTTCTGGCGGACATTCTCGACCTCTCCAGGGTGGAGGCGGGCAAGATGGAGATTCGCAACGCACCCTTTAAGATCCAGGACATCATCGATTCCGTGTCCGGACTTTTCGCCGTCACGGCCAGAAACAAGAATGTGGCTCTGGAATGCAGGCTTGTCCCGGGCATGCCCGAAGTCCTGGTCGGGGACGAGATGCGGGTGCGTCAGGTGCTCTTCAACCTGGTGGGCAACGCCCTCAAATTCACGGAGCGCGGCAGGGTCGCCCTGGACATCTCTGTCCTGTCCGCAAAGGAGGAGGGCGACTATCGCGTGCATTTTAGCGTCACGGATACAGGCATCGGCATCACCGAAGACAGGCTCAGCGACATCTTCGAGCCGTTTCGGCAGGTCGAAAACTCCTACACCCGCAATTACCAGGGCGCTGGCCTTGGTCTGTCCATCGTGCAAAGGCTGGTCGACCTCATGGACGGAACCATCAGCATAGAGAGCACCCCCGGCGAAGGCACGAGCGTGCATGTCGTGCTGCCCTTCAAGATACATGAAGAATCGTCACCAAGCGCCGCCGAGACATCCTTCACCGGGACAGGCGACAGACTGCGCGTGCTCCTGGTCGAGGACGACCCGTCCAATCGCTTCCCTACCCAGAAGCTGTTGGAGAAGTTCGGGCACAAGGTTATTGTGGCCGAAAACGGTCAGCAGGCCCTTGAAATGCTGGCCGCAAACGACATCGATTGTATTCTCATGGACGTCCAGATGCCCGTCATGGATGGGATCGAAGCGACCCGCATCATCCGTGAATCCGCAGACCTTGGCCCAAAGAAGGACGTCCCCATCATCGCCCTGACGGCCTACGCCATGGACGGAGACAAGGAGAAATTCCTGGCCGCCGGCATGAACGGATATGAGGCTAAGCCCGTAAAGATTGAGAGCCTGCTGCAAAAAATGGCCGAAGCGCTGGCAGGGCAGCGGCGTTAGGGACGCAGACCAAGACGCGACTCTTTATCACAGATCAGGCAACCCTTGAAAGCCGGGGTGCTTGAGCGCTTAGCGAGCGTGTGATCTTATGGGCAGAAACATCGCACGGGAAGCACGACGACCTGATTGCGCCCCTTGTCCTTGCCAACGTACAGCGCCTTGTCCGCGATGTGGACGCAGTCATTGATGGTCATGCAGGGATTATCGAAGGCACTGACTCCGAAGGTCGCTGTCACCTGAAAGGTTTCGCCGCCGCACGAAAAAGGCGTTTTCGCAATGCTCTCCCGAATGCGCTCGGCGATGAGGGCAGCCCCGGAAGTATCCGTATCCTTAAGCAGCAATACGAACTCCTCCCCGCCCCAGCGCGCGACGTTGTCCTGGGCGCGCAGGCTGTCCGTCAGAAGAGTCGAAATGAGTTTGAGCACCTCGTCTCCGCAGACATGGCCGTGAGTGTCGTTTATGGATTTGAAATTGTCGACATCGCACATGACAAGGGAAAAGCCCCGAAAAGCGGCGCAATCCTCCGGCGTGTGCGCCCTGCGAGCCAACGAAGCGATCTCCTTGTCCAGACACCGGATGATGGCCCGGCGATTCGGAAGACCGGTCAGGGAATCCGTCAACGCCATTTCCTGGATTTTCTGGTTCTTCTCCTCCAGGGCCGCGTTGGCGGCGGCGAGGCGTGTCTGGGTCAGGAGACGCTCCTCCTCCAGACGAATGGCGGAGGAAAAAGCTTCGATGATGTACTGCTCGATTTCCGTATAGTCCCGCTTCCGTGTGTCCACGACGCACAGTGACCCGACCACTTTGCCTTCCAGCAGGACGGGAAAGCCCAGGTAGGACTTCAGACCGTACTGCCTGACGTTGGCATCCAGCGCTTCCCACGGGGTGCTTTCCAGGTCATTGAGCACGACGGCCTTCATATTGGACGGCCCCCGGTGCGAGATGGTCATGTCGTAGCAGATATGCCCCTCCGGCGCGTCTTCTCGCTTGAAGCCCGGAGGTTCGTGGTCGATGGACCACGTCCTGAGCACTTCGCCATCAAGACGGTTGTAAAGAGCCACGTCGGAGCCAAGAACTTTTCCCAGAGTGTTGACGACGACGTCGATGTTTTTGACGGGATCGGGCCCCAGCAGATAAAAATAGTCGAAAAGAAAGCGCTGCATCTTCACCAGGGCGTCCTCGGCTTTCTTTCTCAACAGTGATTCTTTCTCGGCGACCTGCCGCAAGTCTACGTTCTTTGGATCCATGGTATTACCTGAAGGGGTTAACACGAATACCGGATTCCCGGCTCCCGGAAGCGGTTTGCACATCAGTCCAGACAATAAGCCCAATTTCTCTACCGGTAAATCCAAAAACCGTCCACGCCCCCTCGCCGCTCAAAATCCACATCCGAAGCCGCATTCGCCCGGTCATGGCGAAAGCGGTCATGGCAATAATGGGGATCTGCGTATCCAGGGCACCAGCATTACCTAGGCCATGAAAAGGTTCACGGTATCACCGTTCGCCCTTTAGGGTGGTTTCGAAGTTATCCTGAGAACGTTCTTGAGATGGCCGATGACTGGTTCGATGACGGCACTGTTGCGAAAGTGCTCTTTCTGGCTTGGTGCTTTTCCTGTTCAGTTTCTGGACGCGCTACTCACCGGTCTGTGGGCCGAGGCAGACTGCAAACTGTTCCAGCCTCGATTCACTCTGGACATGCTATGCATCCAACGAAATCGAACCATTCGAACTCGCGCTTCTGAACCTCAGCGTGTAGGGTCGGCACATGAATGCAAGTCATCCCATCACCCTAGGCTTCACCGTCTTCAGGGCCGAAACCGCGCCTTTCGCCGCCCGATGCATGGTCGGCCACAGCCTTATTGTTCTGGAAGAGCCACGGACTCCGGGCTTTGAAGAGATGCTTGCCGGGGAACTTGCCGTGGACGAATACCTGATGCTCACGGACTTTGAATTCCCGGAGTACGCCAGGACGCAGTGTCAGACCCTGCAGGCCCTCCACACCGCCGGGGCCTGCATTCTGCAACTCCATCCCTGGATGGACGAGCTGGTGGGTATCCACGAATTCTTCGCCGCTGGAAACGGCCCCGCCGACATCCCCAGGGGCGGACAGCCGCGTCTTGTGTACGAAAGGGAGAAGGAGTGGAGCGCGAAGCTTCTGGCCTTCTACACTGCCGCCGGAAAAAAGGATTTTGAATCCATCCTTATCGCCGTGAATGACTTCGCCATGGCCGATGCGGCCAAGATCGGGGACATGGACCGGCACCGCGCCGCAGCCCTGAAAAACATCCTGCCCTCCCACGGCAGGGCCTATGTCGAGTGCGGGGCCATCCACCACGACATGGTCGGACTGATGATGAAAGCTCTTGGCCCCGGTCAAGTCCGGGTGGTCCACCTCATGGAGGAGGTCTGCCTGGCTCGGTATGGCAGGCGCAGGCTCATCCCGCCCGGAGACCTGCTGACCTTCCGCCACCTTCTCGGCACGCAACGCGACCACGACCGCGAGGCCCTCCTGGCCGCAAGGGCAGTGGTCTACAACCGGCTCATGGAAAAGGAGGAGACCTTCGACTCAGCCTCGCCCTATCCGCACATGGACGCTGAAGCCCTGGTCCTGCAGATCGTCGGCAGCCTGGATATTGAGCAATGCCGGTCCCTCTTCGGGCGCATCCGGCACATGGGCGTTCACGAGAGCCTTGCCCTCGCCCTGCAAAACAGCCATTAAGATGGCATGAACTCCCAGCCCATTCTTGTTACCGGCAGAGATTCGAGCAACCTGCCGCCCCTGAGCGGCGCCAAGGCCGTCAATCTGCGGCATCTCTCCCTGCACGGTTTCGTTGTGCCGGCGACCATCCTTGTTCCTCCAGCGGCCTACGCCGAATTCGTGCGGCACACGGGCCTCTCGCAGCGCATCGAAGCGGTTACCGCAAGCCTGCGCGAGGAGATGCGTTGGGAGGAAATCTGGGATGTCTCCTTGAAGCTGCGCAACGCCTTTCTGCGCCAGCCTCTGCCCAAGCCCATGACCAAAGCCATCCTCGCAGCCATCGAAAACGCCTTGCCCGGAGCGCCTCTGGCCGTTCGTTCCTGTTCTCCGGATGAGGATTCGGGCTTTTCCCACGCAGGGATGCATGACTCGGTCCTGGAAGTGCGAGGCCCTGAAGAGCTGTCGCGCGCCATCCGCACCGTTTGGGCCTCCCTTTGGACGGACAGGGCCATCCTGTATCGCCGCGAGATGGGCCTGAAGGCAGGGACATCCGACATGGCCGTCCTCATCCAGCCCATGATCTATGGTCGGGTCTCGGGCGTGCTCTTCACGGCCAACCCTGTGGACGAGGTCACGGCCATCATCGAAGCCGCGCCGGGCCTGGCCAGAGATGTGGTCGAAGACCGGGTCGAGACCGAACGCATCGTCATATCCCGATCGTCAGGTGCAGAAATATCGCGCACTCCTTCGTCGGAGCCGGTTCTTGGAACAGCGGAGGCCGGGAAGCTTCTGGAACTGGGCCTGGAGATCGAAAGGCTGTTCGGCACCCCGCAGGACATCGAGTGGACCCTCACTGACGCGGGCCCCGTCATCCTGCAGGCACGGCCCGTGACCACCCTGGCCCGGTCCGCCAACGCTACTGGATGGTCCGACAGGGACAAACGGCCATGGTACCTGAGTCTGACGCGCAGCCACCGCAACCTGCTGGAACTTCGCAGCCGAATCGAAGGGCAGATTCTGCCCGGCATGCTTGAGGAAAGCGAACGCATGAAAGAGGTGGACCTTTTGGCCATGGATCCTGTGAAGCTTACGGCCGAAGTCCTTCGCCGCCGTGAGGTTCTGGAGCGCTGGCGCGACACCTACTGGCGTGAACTCATTCCTTTCGCCCACGCCGTGCGCCAGTTTGGCATGCTCTACAACGACGCTTTAGCTCCAGAAGATCCCTTCGAGTTCACGGTCCTCTTGACCGGACAGGATCTTCTGGCGGTCAGGCGCAACGACCTTTTAGCCGAGCTGGCGGCCATGGTCCGCGCCGATGCGGCCCTGGCCGCCAATCTCAAAGACGCAGACATCCCCGCAGATGGCGGGTTCGCCGAGAAGCTCCAAGAATTCATACAAAATTTTGGCGACCTGTCCTGCGGCACGTCCTGGTGTGAGGAAGGTCCTCAAGGCATCGTACGTCTGATCCTCGAATTGGCCCGGCACGAACCCAGGCGGCGCACCGCGGTGGGGGCCGCCGATCTCGAAGCGTGCTTCGTGAACGCCCTGCCTTCGAAAAAGCGTGATTTCGGCGTAGAGGTCCTCGATCTGGCTCGGACCAGCTACCGACTGCGCGACGACGACAACCTCTATCTCGGAAAAATTCAGGCCCGGCACGATGAGGCCCTGGCCCAGGCCTTGTATATGGGCCTGAAGATGGATCAAGTCGTTCGCCAAGACCGGGCCAGTCTGCCCAAGGGAAACGCCTGGACTGAAGCCGATGGGCCGACTGCACCGGGGACCTTGCTTAAGGGCTGGGCTGCAGCCGCCGGGGTGGCCAGAGGAAACGCTCGGGTCGTGACCGAACCGGAAGGGCTCTTCTCGTTCAGGGCCGGGGAAATTCTCGTCTGCGACGCTTTGGACCCAAACATGACCTTCGTGGCTCCTCTGGCCGCTGGCATCGTCGAGCGCCGCGGCGGCATGCTCGTGCACGGGGCCATCATCGCCCGGGAATACGGCATCCCTTGCGTCACCGGGGTGGACGAAGCCACGCTACGCATCAGGGATGGCCAGACGGTTCTGGTGGACGGATTCCGGGGCGAGGTCATGCTGGAGCAACAGGTCTGAAAGGTCAGGAAACGATGCACCAATTCTCCATATTCCGCTTGTCAATCTGAACCCCAGCACTAATTAGTGTTGTTTTCAGTTACACGAAATGATGTCGTGCCTGAATATGCAGCGTTCACCATTTAGCATATGTCGAGGGATGATCATGAGTATGAAGAACTATTTTGAAAATACGAAAGGTGTGGGAATACTGTCCACCTCGGACATGTCAGGCGCGGTTAACGCCGCAGTGTATTCCAGGCCGCATGTCATGGATGAAGGCTCTATCTCTTTGATCATGAATAACAAACTCAGCCATAAGAATGTTCAGGAAAACCCCAAGGCCCACTATCTTTTCATTGAGGAAGGGCCCGGCTACAAGGGAAAGCGTCTTTCTCTGACCATGCTGCGTGAAGAGGAAAACAGTGAACTTTTATTTGAGCTTTGCAGACGCTGCTATCCAAGTGAACTAGAGCCGGAAGGGAAAACTCGATACCTTGTTTATTTTCGGGTGGATAAGGAACTGCCGCTGATCGGCACCGGAGCCTGAACGAAAACTGCCGTCGGATTGTATAAATCCGGCGGCTTTTTTTGGTCGAAGAACCATCTTTCATCTGTGTCAGGAGCTAGCGGGAACGGGAGCACCACGACCGCGGCCCGCAAGGTGGGCGCATCCATGCACGCCGAGCGCGACGTGTGCCGCCAGTACCGGAATGAACTCAAGTTCAGGCTGTGCCTGGCGCACCATCCGTCCTTGATCATTCAGCTTTGCCGCCACTGAGCAACATGGGCGAGTCAAGCCGGTTGATCTGGAAATACTGTTGGCCAAAGCGCGCAAAGTGGTGCGTGCATTTGATGTAAAAAAGTGGTGACGACTTTTTGCAGTGACGTATTCGCGTTCGACAGTCTTTGCAGTTGCGACCAAGACCGTCTTGAACGCGGTGACTTGCGCCCCGGTTCGGGTCAGGACTTTCCTCCGAACAATGGGGGACGCATCATGCCCTCAGCCCCTGAGCCGCCTCCGTCGGCAGTTCGATGATGAATCGGGTTCCCACACCAGGCGTGGATTCTACACGCATCTGGCCGCCATGCCCCTGGGTGATGATGAAATACGAGACTGACAGCCCCAGGCCGGTGCCTTGTCCGGGTGGTTTGGTGGTAAAAAAAGGATCGAATATACGGGACTGAATCTCCAGCGGGATGCCCGGCCCGTTGTCCTCTATTTCGATGCGTATCCCGTCAGGAAGAGCGGATATCCTGATGGTGATGCGAGGAGTCTTCACCGGCGGCTTGGCTTCGGCCATGGCCTGGGCTGCGTTGCGTAAAATGTTCAAAACAACTTGTTCGATCTCGGTCTCTGTGCAGTTGACCACCGGCAAGTCATCATCCATGTCCAGAAAAATTTCTATCAGCTTGAAATCATACTGTTTTTTTAGGTCGTAATCACTTCGCGCCAGGGCTAGGGCATTTTGTACAATGCCCATCGGGTCGCACACCGCGCGCTTGGATTCACTGAGGCGGGTAAAGTCGAGCATGCGCCGAATGATCAGCGCCGCCCGCTTGGCTGCAGACTCGATATCCCGAATGAATACGTCCAACTTGCGTTTTCGCATGTACGCGTCCAGCAGTTGCATATCCAAGCCCACGGCCTTGGCGGCTTCCATGTTCTTCGGGAAATCAGGCCGCGTCCGCAGTATGAGATTCTGAACCGACTGCAGCACGATGCCCAGAGGGTTGTTGATCTCATGGGCAATGCCAGCGGCCATCCCGCCTACGGACATCATCTTTTCCGTCTGGACCAGCACCTCTTGCATCTTCTTGGACTCGGTTATGTCGTTAGCAAAACAAACCACGTATTCCACAGCGCCGGATTCGTTTAGCTTAGGGGTCTTGGTGATAGCCAGAAGCCGTGATTCCCCTCGACTGTCGAGCATCCATTCCTCCGTCCTGATCTGACGGCGCTCCTCGAAAACCCGCCTGTTGCCCCCCGTGCAGACTTGAACTTCGCCATTGGACGAAATCACCCCGTTCAAGGATCGATATTCGAGCATGCTCTTGTCTTTTCCGAAAAAACTTGCGTGGGCGGCATTTACCGCTCCATAGGTATCCATGTCCTTCAAATACCACACATGGGCGTCAATATTGCTAAGTAGGATGTCCTGTTCTTCCAGCAGGCGTTTCAACTCCGCCTCGGCCCGCTTGAGATCAGTGATGTCGTCGTACGTTCCAAGAACTCCCACGATGTGCCCATGAACATTTCGCAAGGGTATTTTCGATGTACGGAGAATGCTTGTTGTTCCTTCCGGCGTTGTTTGCGACTCCTCAAAATTCAGCTTTGGTATTTGGGATTCAATGACCGCCCGGTCGTCCTCGCGGTAGAGTTCCGCTTGGTCACCCCACCCCATCTGAGAGTCATCCTTGCCGATCAGTTCGAGAGGTGAGTTCTTTCCCGCATCGGTCGCAAAAGGCTTGTTACATCCGATATAGCGCAGATTCAGGTCCTTCCAGAACACGCGAACGGGAATCGTATCCAGAACGGCCTGCAGCAGAAGGCGAGATTCGACCACTTCCTGTTCGGCCCGCATGCGTTCGGTAACATCCCGGGCCGCCACGAAGATCAAGTTTCCTTTGGGATGTGACCTCCACTCAATGTGTCGATACGAACCATCATGGCTGCGGAAGCGGTTGGTAAAGTTGAGGACATCCTCCCCATTGCTGAGATCGACCATGGCATCAAGGGTGGCCTGTAGATCATCGGGATGCACAAATTCGAGAAAATTCTTGTTGTTCAGTTCGTCGGTTGAATATCCGAGAATGGTGCTCCATGCCGTATTTGTTTTGACAAAGTTACCAGCCATGTCGGCGATGCACAGCAGATCCAGATTGACAGAGAAAAACGATTCCAGTTCTTCAGCCGTGGCCTTTTGCCGTTTCAGGCTCGCCGCCAGCCGGAGGAGCAGAAAAATGAGAACAAGGCAGAAAAGGCCGGCCCCCGCCAGAAAGATGCGAGTGCGGACCGCTAACGCCTCTTCGGCCTGCTTGCGGGCAGTTTCGTCCTGGATGAGAGACAGCAGGAGGGCGCGACCTTCCAGGGAGATGATCTCCGCGGACCACAAAGCAAATATGATTCCACCGGACTTGGTGGTGAACCGGACCGGTTCGTCTTTGAAAGACCCATGCTCCCGCAATATGCCCACGATGCGGTCACGGTCCGCAGGGTCGGCCCAGATGCCCACTTCCTTGGAGGTCCGCCCGATCAGTTCCTCCCGGGAGTACCCAAGCATCTCCATCCAGCGCTCATTGACGTCGATAAACCGACCGGAGTCCATTTCTGAAACCACAAGGGGTGCCGGACTGGAGCGAAACGCCTTGGCGAAGCGGTCTTCGGAATGCTTTCGTTCCGTGACGTCCAGCACGGTAAGCGTGTATTTGCCTGCCATGTCTGAAGGATCAAGGGGAGCCACAGTCAGACTGACATGGCGAACCGCACCATCTTTGCGGGTCCAGCGCGTCTCCACGGGAACACTCTTGTGGTCAGCATGAAGGTACGCGTAGAGTTCCTGCCCCACCTTGTCGAACTCTTCCTGAGTCTGGTAGAGCTTTCTGATGCTGTGACCGATGAGTTCTTCCCGGGTATAGCCGGTCAGATTCTGGATGTAATCGTTGACCTCTTTGAACACTCGATTCTCGACCACGCCAATGCCGGTGGGCGCGCTTTTGAGAATGCTGGCCAGCATCTGCTGTTCTGACCACTGACTCCCTGAAAAGATTTCTTTCTCGTTTTCATCGGCATATGATGTCGCTGTCGCTAAAAACTGTAACACGGCCAGTAGTATGGGAACGAAGAGGATATGTATGTTTCGTTTCATCGTCTGCCTGGATATCCTCACTATCTCGAATTTCGGGGTTGCTAGCAGCTTCACGGAAAAAGAAATCTATCTAGAATAATGCACTCTGCCTTTCCCCAACTTCTCGGCCACACGCTCCAGCGCTTTTTTAAGTTCTGCGACCTGCACCGGCTTGGCGATGTAGTCGTTCATGCCGGCTTCAAGAAATTTCTCACGGTCCCCGGTCATGGCGAAAGCGGTCATGGCAATAATGGGGATCTGTGTATCCAGGACACCAGCATTACCGCTTCTGATCTGCCGCGTTGCCTCTACCCCGTCCAGGACATCCATCTGGACGTCCATGAGCACACAGTCGAAGGAGGTTTCCCGCAACGCATCCAGGGCTTCGGCGCCGTTCTTGGCCGTGACAACATGATATCCCATCTTCTCCAGCGTCAATCGAGCACTCGCGCGGCAGACCTCATCATCCTCGACCAGGAGGAGGCGCAACGATGCCGGGATGTTCGTATCAGGAATAGATTCCGGGGTTGTAGGAATAGCCGCATATCCAGGAATGCTGAACGGCAGCACCAGGTACACAGATGTGCCCTGACCCTCGGTGCTGTCAAAAGCCAGTGTCCCCCCCATGGCGTCGATAAGCTTGAGCGCGATGGCTAAACCGAGGCCAGCACCCTGATGCGAGCGCGTGAAGTCTTCGGAGACCTGCGTGAAGGGGGCGCAAATCTGGTCGATCTTCTCATCGGGGATGCCAATCCCCGTATCGCTGACAATGAACAGGAGCCGCGCCATGCCCGACGGATGAGGCTGGAGGGTTGAGACCTCTACCACCACCTCGCCCTGAGCGGTAAACTTCATGGCATTGCCCACGAGGTTGAACAGGATCTGCCGGACCCGTACGTCGTCACCGATAACGTAAGTGGGAATGTCTGGGGAGGGCTTGATTACCAGCGGCAGACCCTTGCTGTAGTTCATGGGTGAGAAGGTCTCGGCCAGGGCCGTGAAGACGTCGGCCAGAGCAAAGGAGTTGCTTGCTATGGGCATGCGACCCGCTTCGATACGCGACAGGTCAAGGATGTCTCCCAGCAGACTCGTCAGCCTTTGCCCTGCGCGAATGCCCATCTCGGCATACATTTCCACCTCGGCGAGATCCTCGCTTGTCTGGATGAGTTGGAGCATCCCGAGCACTCCGTTGAGCGGAGTGCGGATTTCATGACTCATGTTGGCCAGGAACGCGGACTTGGCGTGGTTTGCGGCTTCGGCGGCCTCCTTGGCTAAGAGCAGCGCCTCCTCGGCCCGCTTGCGGTCGGTGATGTCCTGCATGGCGCCGATCATGCGAATAGCCTTGCCCTGGTCATCGCGCAGCACGTAGCCGCGGTCCAGGACGATCGCATCAGTGCCGTCTGCTTTCCTAAAACGGTACTCGTCATGCCAGGCATCAAGCTCCGGATTGTTCAGAACGGCAAAGAAAGAATTGTGCACCCTTTCCCGGTCATCCGGATGTACCCGCTTGACCCACCAGAGTGCGTTCACCGGTTGCTCGACAATCTCTGTCCATCCGAAAACGGCTGTGCCGACCTCGTTCCATCGTTGGGTATCCTGGATGACATCCCAGTCCCATATGACGTCGTTGGTCGCCTTATTGGCCAAACGAAGGCGGTCAGCCGTCTCGCGCAACATCACCTCGGTCCGCTTGCGGTCGGTGATGTCCATGATGTTGCCGATGACCCTGATGACCTTTCCGCTCTCAAACACTGGGCGGGCGGTCGTGCGAACCCAAAGCCGGTGCCCCTTGGCGGTCGTGAATGGCAATTCCAGATCATAGGGTTGCCCTTCCTTCACGCAAAGTTGGAAGGCCGCCCTGATTACAATACGGGCCTCTGGTTCATAGCATTCCAGGCTCCGGTTGATGTGCCCCTCAGATCCCGGCCCCAGCTTGTCCGGTTCAAACTCGTGGATTCTATACGTTTCTTCCGTCCAATACATAGTTTGTGTTTCAAGGTTCCACTCCCAGCCGCCAACTTTACTCAGGCGCTGACTAGCATTCAAAAGATCCTCGCTTCCGCGCAGCGCCTCATCAGCTTGGCGTTGCTCGGTCACATCTCGGAACACTCCCAGGATGAGCCGGTTATCCCCGATCTCAAACGCACTGGCAGAAACATCCGCCAACCGAACTATTCCTCCAGCGGCCATGAATCTTACGTTATTTACGAGCCCTGGAGCAGTCACCTGGCGCTTGAAGTCCTCGGTTACGCCCTCGATGCGGAGAGTCTCCGGCGAGTGCAGTTCGTGTTGCGCTAAACCGATAATTTGCTCCCTGCTGCGTCCAAAATAGCGCTCCGCAGCCTCGTTGCACTCCACCAGGATGCCCGTGTCCCTTTCGGCCACCAGCACCGGGTCGCTCACGGCGGCGAACAGCGCCCGGAAACGTTCCTCGCTTTCGCGCAACGCGTCATTTGCCGCTTTCGAGCGATTCCTGTGGTGAAGTAAAGCCAAGATCAAGAACGTCTGAATGCCGCCGATCAAGAGAAAGCCAATCACCCAAATCCCATATTGTGAAAACAGCGTCTGTGACTTGTTGATGACAACGCTCCCCTTGGGAAGGGCTGCTTCCCTGATCCCGAAGCGCTCCATGACGCCATAGTCGAACATGTAAACGTTGGGGCTTTCCCGTAAGATGGGGATATCCTCGGCCTCCAGTCCCTTGAGAACTTTTGCGGCCATGAGGGCAGACGCTTCACCCTGCTGGCGTCCACTCACTACCAATCCGCCGACAGCGTCTCCGTCCAAAAAGTAATCCCAGCAGGAATAGATCGGCAAATCAGAAAGCGAGGCAACGATGTGGTTGCCCTCACGGGTGGAATAGCTTTGCCCCAACCGATCACGAAAAAAGGACAGATTCAGGATGAAGGAATCCTCGGGAATCGACTTGAGTTGCGAAGAAAGTTCCTCTGTCGACAGATCAAAGAGCTCAAAAATATCTACGCGGTCTGAGAATTCTGGGGCAGCTTGGAGAAACCGCTGGCGGTTGATCTCGCCTGTTTCGGTGGAGTCACTGATCACAGCCATGTGTTTGGCATTTGGATGGAGCTTCAGCGCAATCTCCACGGTCCCCTTGATGTCGAAATCTTCCGTCACACCTGTCACGGCCATATGCCCGGCCAGGCGCTCATCATTGAAATTGTTCACACCGCAAAAAACAAGCGGAACGCCAGGGTAGTGCTTGTCACGCAAGGCAAGCATGAGATCGAAGGCCGCGTCATCGGAGACAAGGATAACCGTGGGCGTGGTCGTTGAGAACTTGCGCCTCAGGATTTCGTCAAAGAGAGGGTTGAAGGTCTCTTGGGGGAGGCGCTTGGAATCCAGGTACTCGACATGGATTCCCGCGTCCGGGGCCTCTTTTTGAAGCACGTCCAGCATTCCTTCCATGATGCTGTCTGTCCAGCGGAAGCCCTGGTGGTAGGAGTGGACGATCAAGATACTCTGGGATGGTTTGGAAGGGTCGGCGGCATGAGAAATGAAGGGCGTGGTGAGGAGAGCAAAGACAAGTATGATGGCTCGATAGTTCGTCATGTGCCTCCCCCCCTGCGAGTATGTATTCAGTTCATTTATATATCGGAGTTAGATGTCAATCACAAGTGGAGTTGGCCTGCAATGGCCTCTGGCCTGACCTGCCTCGTCATATATGGCGTATATGCTGGATCTGGCGAGTTGAGTGGAAGGCTCCCGCTGTTCGTGCCGCGCTGCCTTTTTCGTTTAGTCTCTTATAATAAATACGTTGTGATCAAAAATGCGTGCGATCTTCTTTCGGCACGGATGTTGCCAAAAAGCTCGGTCAGCTAGGCTGTGTGCTTTTGGCCGCTCAAGTGTTCAGTTTCAACAAAATGGCGCAGAGTTCCAATTGCTATGTTTTCCGAGGCTGTATGAAATTTTCTGATTGGAAGTGGGGATGAGGAGAGTATGACCATATAGCTGCCAGTGAGAGCTGGCTGAAAGGAGAAACCCTATGGATGTAAATATTTGGAAAGGAAAAAATAAGGGATTCACAGGCGAAATTGAAGAGCAGTGGGGAATAATGAGAGATGATGAGTTTACAGAATTCGATGGAAAACTGGAAAAGATGTCTGACTTGTTGCAAGAAGGTAACGACTTGCAGTATGAAATGGAAGAAAACTACACCATTTTTGAATAAATACAAATATCAGGTCAGCCTTGAAACCTGGAATAAACAATCGGGAACACACCTCATCCCCTCTCCCTCCCGGTCTATGAAAGTTACTACTGATGGCCATGGAGGATCTTCTGTGCAGAAATGACAGGTGCCGCCTCGCTCTTGGGGGCGTTTATCCTTCCGCTTGCTAACTTTGCTTTGGAAAAAATATGGCTAGCGTGTGAAATAAAGAAAAAGGCCTTGCATTTATGATGCAAGGCCTTGATTTTCTTGGCGTCCCCAAGGGGATTTGAACCCCTGTTATCGGCGTGAAAGGCCGGTGTCCTGGACCGAGCTAGACGATGGGGACAGGTGGCTGGGTGACTTAGATTCGAACTAAGATTGACGGAGTCA